>JAEHJW020001220.1_pt1 | contig 47631 bp, 61 predicted proteins | sample 9271431 | NCBI WGS metagenome assembly JAEHJW02
GACACGATACAGGACGCCCCACTGTACACCATGTATCTTTCCCCGTCCGACGAGTATAGGGTGCATGTATTTAAGGGAAAGGTTATTGACTATACAAAGAAAGTGAAACGCACCGAGGACGGAATAATACAACGTTCTGACGAGATTAAGAACAAGGCAAACGGCTGGGAGTACATACGAGATGTTTCGCCGCGCTCTGGGGTCATTAAACGGGCTACACAGGCCGTAGGAGCCCTTGGGTTAGACTTTGGCTCCGTAGACGTGCTCCGATACAAGGGTCGCTCTTACGTTCTGGAGGTGGGCACAGCACCAGGATTGAGTCCATTAGGCGTAGAGGCTTACGCAAACGCGATATTATCACTTAACGAATAAGTATGCAACCAAACTCTATAACAAACCTAGCCGGAGATATAGCAAGCGGCCTAGAGTGGGACGAGATACTCGATAGAGCCAGGGCAAGAGAGATAACACGCGCAAGAGAGATAACACGCAGCGTCCGGCATAAGACACTTACTAAAGCCAAAAAAGAAAATGATTTCCATGTCAAAGAGTAGGAACAAGGAGTCTCTTAAGAGCTTCATAGAATATTGCGCCTTGCATCCCGACGAAAGGTTCTGGCAAGCATTAAGAAACTGGTCAGGCTGGCCGTTTATCGTGGTGTCAGAGCACCCGCCGATACAAGAGGGGCAGGACGACACCTTTTACTGGGAGGAAAACGTAGCCTATGACCATGACGACTTCGAGGATAACGGATAAGATAGTCAGCATCAGGCAAGCGGTAGGCGCGTCATACACGCGCCCATCGCTTGAGAAGCTGGAGGCCATGCAACGTGCTCTGTTAGAGGACACAGAGGCCAAGGAGTATCTCAAAAAACGCGGCCTGGTGGAGCGTACAGTTCTCCACTTTGGACTTGGCCTGGATACATCAACTAGGGCTATAGCCATCCCGATTTTTAAGAACAAAGAGCTTGTTAATATCAAGTACAGGTTTTTACATCAACTAGGCTCTAACGGGGACCAGAGATATACAAGCGAGCGCAACGCAGAGTCGTGGCTTTTCAACGAGGATGGTATGGTGGAGGCTCGCAAGCGACACGCCGTAGTAATCGTTGAAGGTGAGATAGATGCCATGTCTGTATGGCAAGCTGGTGTAACCAACGTAATATCCCCAAGCGCGGGTAAAGACTCATTCGGCCTGTGGCTTGAGCAACTTGAGCCAATTGACCGAGTGTATATTGCTTATGATAGCGACGAGCCAGGACAGACAGCAGCCCGTAAACTAGCGGAGAGGCTCGGCATAGAGAAGTGTTTTAACGTGCTATATCCAGGTGCCAAGGATGCAAACGAGTTCATGTTAAGCCATGACGAAAAAGACCTCAAGGCGGTTCTCCAGAACCACACCCCGTTCATGGCAACTAAGTTTAAGAATGTGGGCAACATCATCGACGACTTAAGTAGTGGAGATAGGAGCTTCGTTGAGTCCAAGTTTCTTCCGGAGGTGCGCGTCAAGCCGGGATGGATGGGGGTGATTTCAGGCAGGCAGAACGTGGGGAAAACTTCCTATGTGATGAACCTGGCCAATGAACTAGCAGAAAAAGGCGTCGGGGTTCTTGTGCTTCCGTTTGAGCGAGGCATAGAGACAGTAGGACAGAGGTTCTTGCAGGTAAGATATAATTCGACGGAGCAGGACTTTGACCTATATCTTCCGGAGGACTGGAATAGAATGCGTGAAGACGCCTGCAAACTGAACCTGTACTTTTCTATGCCCACCAAGGAGGAAGTGGCGGAGACTATGGAGATGGCTGCCAGGCTCCTGAATGTCAAGGTCGTGATTGTAGACCACCTAGACTACCTTATCCGCAATGTTAACAATAGCCGTTCTGAGGCAATCTCGGACACTCTGCAACAGCTTAAGAGGGTGGCAGAAGACTACGGCATAGTCCTTCTCATCGTATCTCACATACGCAAGATAGACAACGCGGGCTTCACCGGAGGTAAGATACGTCCACCCAACATCGAAGACCTGAAAGGCTCCTCGTCCCTATATCAAGACCCGGAGTTGGTGGTCATGCTTTACCAGTCAGATGTAGAGAACGAGGTCATAGTGGACATCCAGAAGAATAAGGGTCCGATGGAAAAGCGGGCCTATGACACTAATCCAATGACCGGGGTCTTTAACTCCCCTAAACACGTTACATCAACTAGCGTAGATGAGGAGTTCGAGAGGTTCTAATTATGAAGATTACAAGCCAACAAATCGAACACGCAAGGAAGATTAACCTCTGTACCTATCTTAATCTTCCGAACCCAGGTCGTAGGAACTCCATTAGATGCCCCTTCCATAACGAGAGGGTGCCATCGTGTGTAGTATATCCGCACAGCGGATACCACTGCTTTGCTTGCGGTGCTCATGGGAATAATACTATTGATTTCCTTATGGGTTTAGGTATGAAGTTTACTGACGCAGTAATTGAACTACAAAAATATACATGAAAAAAGATGAATCAATCTGGAAGCTGGTTATCAAGGACATGGAAGCCCGCGAGGCTTTCGGAATCCAAACCTATGGTAAACCAGTAACCGTCTTCAATGGCAGAGATGCCTTGCAGGACGCGTACGAGGAAGCGCTAGACTTAGCAGTTTATCTTAGGCAGGCCATAGAAGAAGGCTTGCAAAAGGCGACGTAATGTGCTATACTAGCGCTCTAGTTCTTTGAGGAGGAAATAATGCAAGAAAGGGAACCGCGAGAGAAGAACTCCGAGGGTATATGTGCTCGTAGGGGATGCGATAAGCGCCACAGCAACATGCACTACACCATGGAGGACAAGGTGCCAATCTGGTTCTGTTCTAAAAGGTGCCAGCAAAACTGGGGCCTAGAACAACTGGAGTTCGGGTTTGACATGCGAGACTGGAGGCTATTAGGTAGATAGGCATGAACCGAAAGTGGAGCTACGCGCGTGGAAGTGCGTAGAGCCGAAAGTCGTATAGGAGTCTACCATGATACCTATGACAGAAGATGGGCACGTCGTAATAGGCGTTCCACCAGCGGTCACGTTCGGGTCGTTCTCGGCAATTGTACGAGGACACAACCCAAACACGCAAATTAGGTGTGCCCGGTGCGGAGCTATCCGCCTGCTCGGTCGCGCCAGGGCCTTCCCCACCTACTTCATGTATGAAGGAAATGAGGTGTATGACGTACGCTTCTTTTGCGACTACGTCTGCATCCTTGCCTTCCTAGACGACCGGGAAACCGGTCACGCATAGGAGGTCGCCATGGGCGAAGTCGTCAGACTCTACCCCGAGCTTGAGCCGTGTGACTTCAAGCTATGCGAGTTCTGCGGGGCGCTCATCATGACTCAACACGTGGTCGTGAGGACACCGCTTGGACAGCGCTATTTCTGCAAACTCTACTCGGACGAGAAGCCCGAGAAGTCCTGTTACCTCAGATGGAAACATGCCCACGGGCATGCTTAAGTCGCAGCGCCAGCAGACCGCGTTATAGTCTGCTATATTATTTGGCAGGGTAATTATAAGATTCTACTATAAATATGAAAATAGGAGTCAGTAAGAAATCTCGTAATGCGGCAGTATCTGCTAAGATTTCTAAGATTATGAAGGAGGGCATACGTGAGAATACTCACAAGCCCGTATCTAAGAAAAACCCCCGGCGTAAGGTGAGACAGAAGCAAGCAGTTGCCATAGCGTATAGCATGGCAAGAAAGGGAAAAATGAAATAAGATGAAACAACATGAATGCACTTATACAAACATTTGAGATTGCTATAGTGGCAGTCTCCACTGTGCTTATTTACTTTAAGAAATAAACATGGGACAGCTATTCGTGGTCCGACACGCCTCCACAGCCCTGAACAGTAACGGGGACGAGATTCGGGGCTGGAAAGATATACCACTTTCAGCAGAGGGCAGGGAAGAAACTCATACTTTAGCAAAGAGCTTAATCCCTCATAAGATTGATGGTATCATTAGCTCCGACCTTAGTCGTGCTCACGATACAGCTAAAGAGATTAGCAAGGAAACAGGAGCGCCTATCCTTCTTGTAACCATGGAACTTCGCCCGTGGAACGTGGGCGTTCTACAGGGCAAGAAGTTCGCAGAGATTAAGGACGACCTGTTCAAGCTCTTTGATAATATGAGCATTGAGGTGGCTGGTGGAGAGAGCTTCAACTCCTTCAAGACTCGTGGCATCAATATGTTCCGCAAGCTTGGCACATACAGAGATAAGAACCTTGCCATTGTTACCCACCACAGGAACGAGCGACTTCTTGATGCGTGGTATTCAGCAGGTGGAATGAACCAGGACAACATTGACGTAGACAAGATGAAGGTTAAAGGACAGGCTCCGGGCTCCTTCAGAATAACTAACTTTCCTAAATAACTTCGATGAAACCGCATATAACAGACTCCGAGGTAAGTGCGGAGTACGCGTCTAAAGACGCATGGGGGCTACATTCCGGTATAGATATTCATGGGTGCGACCCTAAGCTTATCAGGAGTGCTTCAGCAATTCGTAAGTTCGTTAATGAACTTTGCAAGGAGATTGAGATGAAGAAGTTCGGACCATGCACCGTAGTCAACTTCGGGGAGGATGCTCGTGTTGCGGGATATTCCATGACACAGCTCATTGAGACCTCGCTAATCTCGGGACACTTTGCCAACGAGAGTAACACTGCATACATTGACGTGTTCTCCTGCAAGGTGTATAATCCTCAGACAGTGGCACGCTTCGCTACTAAGTTCTTCAAGGGAAAGGACTACACGCTTCACTACACGTTTCGTAAATAATTTATGGAAGGTACCATAAATGGCTGGTAGCAGAACACATAAAAGACTTGCACGCAAGGTACATCATATGATATACTGTGTGCTGGTCGATTGTGGCGGGCTGCAAGCTCAGTAAAAAGACTCACTCATTTTTGTTCACTCTTTTCTTACTGAGCTTATAGCTCGTCACACTTACAAGGCAGAACAATTAAATTATGGCAGAAAACGTAACTTTGAGAAAGATTTTCAGAGACGAGAAAGAGACTAAGTTTGGTAAGGGTATTAAGACCACAATCTACACGTTGGAATATCCGGATGAAAGGATGTCCACATGGTCTAAACAGACAGGTGGTTGGAAGGAGGGGGACAAAGTGTCGGTTGAGATTACTCGCAATGGGCAGTTCGTGAACTTCAAGCCTGCCGCCATGGGTTCAGAATTAGAAGCACGAGTCAAGCGGCTCGAAGATAAGGTATTTGGTCATGAAGAAAGCGCCAGTAAAGAAACTCCCAAGCAAGAAGCAGGAAACGACTTCGGAGACTTCTAAGGCTCCCAGGCAGTATTTATTCAGCGAGAAAGAGCATCTCCACTCGCTGGACGGGAAGCCACTCATTGGCACCAGTTCAGTGATGAGCATTGTAGCCAAACCTCTTACCTGGTGGGCCTCAGGAGAGGCCGTTAAGATGCTCGGCTGGACACACCCGAAGGAAACTTCCAAGGACACAAGACTAGCGGCTGTCCAGGTTAAGCTTGGGGAGATTCACCAAATGGAAGCAGACTCCTTCCTTAAACTTCTGGACGAGGCTTATGCAGCCCACACGAAAGCTCTCACCAAGTCAGCCCAGAAGGGTACAGACTTGCACCAGAAGCTAGAGAACTATGTTAAGTTCTGTATAAGCAATAACAGCGGCAAGCCGGTGCCAGCGCCATCGGAGTTCATTGCTCCATTCATAGGATGGGCGGTTGCTAACGTGGATAAGTTCCTGTGGTCAGAGTTGCACACATACTCAGAGACTCTATGGATTGGTGGAATCACCGATGCGGGTGCTCTAATGAGAGATGGTAAAGTTGCAATCATAGACTTTAAGTCTAGCAAGGATGCGTATCCAAATCAATTTTGGCAAATCGGGGGTTATCACCTCCAGCTCGCGGAGAACGGAGGGTTTACGGCGACAGGGGAAAGGATTGTCGAGCCCATCAAGGCCGACCAGCATATCATCATTCCGTTCGGGGCAAAGGAATTCACCACTGCTGTGGTAAATAAACCAGAGGCAAACACCGAAGCCTTTAAGGCAGCCCTTACACTTTATAAAGCAAATCAAGCATTAGAATAATGTTTAATTGGAAACCGGGAATCCGATTCAAGGATGTGCCCGAAGAGAAGAGCGTGGCTCTTTCGAGGCTGTTGGTGACTATCGCCAGCATGCTCAAGCTAGACCCCAAGAAATTGGCGGCTGGTATGCGTACCCAAGAGACTAAGGACTACGCAAAACGACTTATTGCAGCTCTCGATACCGAGGTAAAGAAGGACTTCGAGAAGGCTGTAAAGCACTTGACCCGCAAGGAGTAGTGTGATATACTTTTTCTTCTGTCTGGTGCGACGGATGTAAGTGGCTTTATCAGCTAAAGCAATGTCTTATAAAGTACAAAATATGGCTAATCCCCTTGCTTTTCATGGCAATAGGACTTGGTCTTTGGAGGCTTGAATCGACAGCGCCGAAGCTCAAAAAGCAGGACCCTCAGTGGCGTAATTATGCCACTTTGCAACAAGAGATTAACACATTATCTGCTAAGTATAAGGTATCCTCTAGCCTAGCAACTCGCATCATCTATTGCGAATCTCACAATGACCCTCTCGCGGTTAGATTAAACTACCGTGGAGGACTATTGTGGTCTAGAGATATAGGCTACTGGCAGATAAATACATACTGGCAAGAGGCAGACTTAGCGAAGCAAGGATTCAATATCCATGACCCGCTGAGCAATCTCGAAGCTGGCTTCTGGCTATTAAAGCACGAAGGCACTGCTCCATGGGCGTGGAGCAGAGGATGCTGGAATTAACACGCCCCATTTAAATATAGCAACATGGATAGTTACCGCACGTTTATTTTTCTCAGAACCTACTCCAGGTGGATGGAGGACAAAGGCAGGCGCGAAACTTGGGAAGAGGCTGTCGGTAGATTCATGGATTACATGAAGTCTAGGCTGGGTAACAAGTTGCCCAAGGAAGACTATGAGGACGTCCATAAAGCTATATTAGAACAAGAGGTCATGCCGTCCATGCGTCTTCTATGGACGGCTGGCCCGGCAGTTGATAAGAGCCATGCTATGGCTTACAACTGTTCATTTACTACTCCCACCAAGCCCAAGAGCTTCGGTGAGATTCTATACCTGCTGACGTGTGGTTGTGGGGTAGGGTACTCGGTTGAACGAAAGTTCGTTGACCAGTTACCCGTTATCAAACCTCAGACAGGTGAGAAAGTAGAGTTTATAATTCCTGATACAAGAGAGGGCTGGGCAGATGCTCTGGTCTTCGGAATGAAGCAATGGTATGATGGCAAGGATGTTAAGTTCGATTATTCGCGCATACGTCCGTTGGGCGCTCCTCTCCGCACAATGGGTGGTCGAGCATCAGGTCCTGAGCCTCTTAGGAGCTTGCTTGTTCATACTCGGAGTATTATTATCTCTAGGCAAGGCCTCAAGCTTAGGCCAATAGATGCCCATGACATTATCACAAAAATCGGGGACATTGTTGTGGTTGGAGGCACTCGGCGTTCCGCGCAGATATCACTCTCAGATTTGGGAGACGATGAAATGCGCTATGCAAAAGTTGGGGCCTTCTGGGAGCATGCTCCTTGGAGGGCAATGGCAAATAACTCAGCAGTTTATGGCGAAAAGCCCGACATTAAAACTTTCATGCGGGAATGGCTGGCTCTCATGGAAAGTGGTACAGGAGAAAGAGGGATATTTGTACGCAACGGTAACATGCCAGACCGAAGGCGGGGGATTTTGGGAGAGCGAGTTAATTCCCTTGGCACCAATCCATGTGGAGAAATTCTACTCCAGCCAAAGCAATTCTGCAATCTCTCCGAAGTTGTTGCAAGAGCTACAGACAACCGCGCAAGCCTTGCTAAAAAGATTAGACTCGCTGCAATACTCGGCACTTTTCAGTCTACCCTTACCAACTTCGGATACCTTTCCGCAGAGTGGTCCAACACAACAAACGAAGAGCGGCTCCTCGGTGTCTCTATCACGGGTCAGTACGACTGCGAAGCGACCAGAAATCCAGCGACTCTTCGTCTCCTCAGGGACATCGCAGTAGAAACAAACAAAGTATATGCTAAAAGATTCGGGGTGCCTGAGTCAACATCAGTCACTGCTGTCAAGCCTTCTGGAACAGTTAGTCAGCTCGTGGACGCCTCCTCCGGAATTCATCCTAGGTATTCTGATTATTACATTCGTCGTGTACGCATTAGTTCGGTTGACCCTCTATTCAAACTCTTGAAAGACTCGGGCGTTCCTTACAAGCCTGAGGTTGGACAGACAGAGGACAACGCGACAGTAATGGTGCTAGAGTTCCCACGTAAGTCCCCAGATGGAGCAATCACTACGGACCAAGTAGATGCTATCAAACAGCTTGAGTACTGGCGCATAGTTAAGGAGAACTATACTGAGCACAACCCATCTTGTACCATTCACGTCAAGGACGACGAGTGGCTCAAGGTTGGTGCGTGGGTGTACGAGCACTGGGACATTGTCGGCGGCTTGAGCTTCTTGCCCAAGGACAGCCACGTATATCAGCTTGCTCCGTACGAGAAGATTGATAAGAAGACCTACGAGAGGTTGGTTAAAGAATTTCCCGGGGTTGACTATGCCAAACTCACTGAGTACGAGCACTCTGACAATACGATAGGCGCTAAGGAGGCAGCGTGTGTCGGAGGTACCTGTGAACTTGTATGAGTACATTAGTGTTTCCGCTTGTAATGATTTGCCTGGACGTGTGTGCCGCTGTGGTATACGCGTTCGACAAAGACATCCGGCACACAGTGTATTGGTTAGCGGCGGCAATTCTGACAGTGTGCGTAACTGTCTAGACTTGACACGAGTGAACAAATAATGCCGAGTACTAAAAATGCTTGACATATAGTATCCCATTTGCTATACTGGTACAGTTGTTCCTTGAGAAGGGGATGGCTCAGTAAGCCCTAAGAACGGGGTACTGCACACTACGGAGAGGTACGTTAAGCCTCCGTGAAACGCGTAGTGGTTCGACCTAAGACTATCAACAATTCAGTTCTGCGGTTGTCGTCGGTGCGTGCGGGAGTTCATATGCCTGCCAGGAATAATCCGACTCCCCTTCTCAGAGAATAACTAAATAAACATGGCAGAAAAACCAACGATTGCATACATAGATATAGAGACCAGTCCATCACTGGGCTGGGTATGGGGTGTGTGGGAACAGAATGTACTGGAGATAGAACAAGATTGGTATTTACTTAGCTTCGCGGTCAAGATTAACGATGGCAAGACTAAGGTATATGCACTCCCAGACTACAAAGGATATAAGCGAGACCGCAGGAATGACAAGGCTTTGGTCAGAGAATTATGGAATGTTCTTGATAGTGCCGACATTATTATTGCCCACAATGGAGACCGATTCGACCTTCGCAAAGCAAATGCAAGATTCATTGCACACGGTCTCACACCTCCAGCACCGTACAAGTCAGTAGACACATTGAAGATTGCCCGCAAGCATTTCATGTTCGATAGTAATCGACTGGACAATCTCGCGCGCTACCTTAACATAGGCCGTAAGCTGGAGACTGGTGGTAAGGATACATGGCTTGGGTGTATGCGTGGTGACAAACACGCCTGGGAGGTCATGAAGGAGTATAATGCACATGATGTAGAGCTACTCTATGAGGTCCACAAGCAATTCGTGCCATGGGCTACCACATATCCAAACATGGCAGTGTATGTTGGTAGGGATGGTGTGTGTCCTCACTGTGGTAAGGACAAGCTCCAGAAGCGCGGAGCCTCGGTAACCAAGACAGGCTACAGGCAGCGCTATCAATGCACATCCTGCGGAGCTTGGTCCAGCGATAATAAGATAGAGAGAGTAACTCGTATTAGTTAGTATGTTCGTGGTTCTTATTAGCAGGCATTTCTGGGATGATGAGTTCACCACCCAGTTCGAGTTCATAACCGAGGCATTCGATACAGACCATGCCCGTGTAAAGGCTCGTCTAAAGTACTCGCCTGAATACCTACCATGGATTATGTACGGTGAAAATTTTGGTAGGTTGGCAGCGCACTTTACTGGCAAGATTTATAAGAGATGATTACAAAATGGCAAGACGTAGACGTAGAAAGACGAGGGTCCAAATCCTCCATAAAAAGCTTTGGCGAGTTTTCGCGAAGTACATCAAACTCAGAGACGGACCAAGGTGCATTACTTGTGGAAGGGAAACTTTTGGCAGGGCTCTCAATGCTGGGCACTTTATCCCTAAGTCTGCTGGTGGTCCTGACCTTTATTTCCACCCTGACAATGTACATTCTCAATGCGTCAAGTGTAACCTCAGGATGCAAGGACACCAATATCTACATGGATTATACATCGGGAAACGCAGGGTCAACTCCTTACTGGCTATCTTCTACAGGCATGAAGCAGGGGAGTCATTGCTCTGGACAGACAGAGATTATAAGCGAGAGATAAAGAAGTATGAAAGGAAAATTAAACAATTCAAATAAACTAATCTTTCGAGAGGCAGATGTCAAGGACAGGATTCTTTCCGGGCTTGACAAAATCTCTCTCCCTGTTATCCAGACCATCGGCCCCAGCGGGAAGAATGTCCTGATGCAGAACGACTCTGGAGAATACGTCTTGACAAATGATGGTGTTAGTATCGCCAACCAGATTTCTGTAGAGGACCAGATTGAGGATGCAGTTGTCAACATCGTTCGTGATGCTGCCCGCCGCACTAACTCTGAGGCCGGAGATGCGACATCAACTACTATTCTATTCTCTCGTACTTTTGTCAAGCGAGCAATGGAGCTCAAGTCAAGGGGTTTGTCCCAGCGAGATATCATCAAGATGTTCGAGCGAGTTACGGACAAGATTATCTCCAAGCTTGACAGGTCTAAGAAACTTGTTACTACCCCGAAGACTCTCCTTGAGATTGCTAACATCTCTGCCAACAACGATAAGGCAGTGGCCGAGATTGTTGCAGACACAATCGAGACCGCTGGGCTGGATGGACTTGTTGTCCTCGACATGAACAATGGGGAACAGACCGTCGTAGAAAAGGAGCCGGGCTTCCGCATCCCATCGGGGATGATATATCAAAATCTGTACCCAGATGCTGCCCGCCCTCAAATCAAGTATGAAGACATCCCTGTACTCATGCTTGACAAGAAGCTGTACTATCAGGAAGAGTGTGCACACATCCTTCGTGTCGCCAAGGACTTGGGCTATGAACGACTTATGATTGTGGCAGAGGACTTCCTTGGAGATGCCCCCAATACACTCATAGCGAATCATGCGCAGGGAGTTATTCAGCTAGTACTTGTTAAGGTGTCTGATAAGACCCAGCTCGAAGACCTGGCTGTGTATATCGGCGGCGAAGTGGTCAGCGAGACGGGCGGACGAAGGATTGATTCAATTAATATCAATGACTTCACCAAGGCATCCTCTGTGTTCGTAGACCCGGCCAAGACTCTGGTGCGTACAACGGAGGAAAGCAAGACCCTCCGCAAGAAGATTGTGGCTCTCAAGGAAGAGCTAGCTAAAGACAAGGACAATGAGAAGATTAAGTCTCGAATCGCCTCTCTTACAAATGGCGTAGTCACCATCAAGGTTGGCGGCAGAACGCCCACCGAGGCCCGTGAAAAGGCATATAGGTTCGAGGATGCGATACATGCTGTACGTGCAGCCAAGAAAGACGGCTATCTTGTGGGAGGCGGCTTGACAATGTACAACGCATATGACCCGAAAGATTATTCGACACGCGAGGAACGCGAAACCGCTCAGGCAATCTGTAAGGCAAGCGTGGACCAGATTGCAGAGAACGCGATGATTGATTTAGACTATGACAAACTTACTGGTTCTGTTGGCCTCAATGCCAATACTGGACAGTACGAGAATCTTCTTAAGTCGGGTGTGGTCGAGCCTTATAAGGCTACAGAGATGGCTCTCAAGAATGCCGTCTCGGTAGCCAATATATTAACAAGCATTGGAACATTTATTGTACAAGATTATGACAGAGACAACGAAGACTAGCCTTAGTCCTGAGGATGAGGCTAAGTTGCAGAAAGCGATTGATGGTATCAATCAGGTTTTAAAGGACACGGGTACAAACCTCCAGCCCTACATCGACCGTCAGCTCGGTGCGGATGTGGCAATGATTCGTGTTATCCTTGCTCCCAAGACATTAGATGCCGTGGCATCAACACCGACTCAGCCCTCTACAGAAGCTAAGACCGTGTAATATGTTGACCGTCGAGAAGCTCGAAGTCCTGAACGACAACGTGTTTGTCGAAGGCATCAAAGAGGAGAAACGAGGCGGGGTTGTGGTGGGAATTTCACAAGATGATAAACCACAACTCGGTCTCGTGCTAAAGGTCGGACCTGGCAGGTTTGCAGAAGATGGTATCCTAATAGGAACTATTCTGAAGCCTGGCATGATTATTCTATTTAACGAACATGCTACCACCAAGTTCTTGATTGACACAAAGACATACTATGTGTTGAAAGAGGAGGACGTGGTTGCATACCAAACACATGGCAAAAAAATGGATTCAAAAAGCCACCGCTAAGATGAAGAAGAAAGGAACTCTTGGCTCATTCGGCAAAGCAACTCCTAAGAAGATTGCTGCTGCGAAGAAGAAGGGTGGTAAGGCAGCAAAGAAAGCAGTCTTCGCAGCTAACATGAAGGAGATTGCAAAGCGTAAGTAAGCTGTTTCGGGAAAGAAGAAAGACCCCTTATCGGGGTCTTTTCTTTTAGGAACACTAGAAGCCGGGGGCGCTTGGCCTCTTGGGCAGTTTGGTGCCGCGAGGAGGGGCGTAGTCTTGTCGAGTGTAACCAACTCCAGCCGTGGATAGTATCTGCTCAAGCTTCTGGTCTAGCTCCTTCTCGCGCTCGTATTGTGCATTGCCCATATCAACCTCTGTGGGCTTAATACCAATTAGGTTCTCAAGGAGTTTGTTCTGACCGCTGATGTTTGTCTTTTGCAACTCACCCAGAGTCGTTAAGGTTCGGGACGTGAACGGCAGGTTCTGGAACAGGTTCATGTGGGATGGCTTGAGGGATATATACAGGGTGTGCTCATTACCTGCCTTGTCTGTGTAGGTCTTGGTAGTGAATCCAATGAAGTCCTTCACGGCCTGGGGGGCGTGAACGAACGCCGTAGCATCAGTAACCTGGCTAAGAGGTTTGCCCTCAAAGAATGAGTACCCCGTAGCAGCTTCTACCGGCCCCTTAATGATTGGGTTGAGGGAACCGAACAAGTTGCCGAGTTCATCGAACGGGGCCTCGAAAGGAGTACCCATTGACCTGAGTAGCGTAACATTGCCGTTGTTGCGCTTGATTACCATGTCTAGAGAGTCTCGCATCCACTTGGGAAGAAGTTGTCTTTCCTGGTCAGAGATTGGACCACCACCCATAACGTCTCCTATATTTGAGTAGGTATTTCTAAAGGCATCTATACGACCCGGCTTGTGAATCAATGTCTGAACCATTCCCTCTAAGTTCTTTCTGGTGTATGTGTAGAATGGGATGATTCGGCGCATGAAGTTGCGCTCAAAGTGTGTTAGGTTAGTGTGGTCGTACAAGAACTGCTTCGTCTGGTATGCGGCGAAGCTAACGTCTCCTGTGTTCTCCAGGTTGGCCAGGAAGTTAAGAATGCGTGGTTGGGATTCTGTGTGGTACGCAAGATTACGTCCAGCCTGGAACGGCTTGAAGTCCTGGCTCCAGAATTTGTAGTAGTCCTTTATCTCACTGCCCCATTTATTTGTGGGAGCATAGAGGTGAGACTCAAGGTCAGCAAGCATCTGCTGGGATGTACGCCCGGTATCCATCATGCCTGAAATAGACGGGTGATAGCCGACCACGTTGTCCTTCAACACTCGGTCAAGTTCACCCACAGTCCACTTGTATCCACGCTTGTCGGTGAGGATTACCTTATTAGATAGGTCTGTAATCTTCTTAAGAGTTTCTGCGCTCGGCTTATCCGAAAGCTCCATAAATAGATTCTCCAACTCATGACTATTCATCTGCAACTGTACTGCCATCATATGCTTGGCTGGGCTCAGAGCATGATACCCGATATCCATCATTGATTGCCATACGTTGGATAACGCATTGCGACCATAAAAAGCGGGGAAGATAGTCGTTACGGAAGATTTGAATAGGTTTGTCAATGTATCATATGCATGGGCCAATTCCCCTGACGCGGGGTCTTTATCCATGATGCGCATCATATCTGCCATAGCATGTGCCACTGTGGGCTCATAGTAGAGGTCTTCATTGGCCGCCCTGAAGTCCTTGGCCACAACACTAGCCAAGTCGCCCTCTTGCTTTGAAAGACCAGCTATAGACACCTTGACGAAGTCGGACGGTGCTTGGCTGGCGGGGACACCAAACTTCTTGGCCATATCCTCTATGAGATACTTGGTGTTGGTTGAACGAAGGACGTTCAAGGACTCATGGAGCATTGACTTGAAGGCTGAGTCAGAGAACATCTCCTTACTATCGTATAAGTTCTTGTTTATCTCCTCAGCCGTAGCACGTACACGCTTATATGTCTCACCTGCCTTGTCCATATAGAACCACTTGTCCTTGAGCATCTTGAGGCCAGGTTGTTTGAGTTCCTCCTCCAGGCCTCGCTTGGTGTCAGAGAGGTCTTCCATCGTCGTGGACAGTTCATGCTCCTTCCCCAGTATGGCCTCCATCGTTTTGCCTATGGCTCCTGGGTCTTTGTGCCAGGCCTCGGATAACCCAGCCACCACATCTTTAAAGTTGGAGCCTTCTAGTGCCTCCGCAAGGTACCGCTTCTTGGAGTTTATACCAGCCTCCATTACTGCTGTACGCAGCTTAGCGAGGGTCTTTTGGTAGGCATCGGTAGGAGCCTTGACCACACTGCCAGGGGTTGGGGCTGGTGTTCTTTTAATGCCCAAGTCTTCTATATTCCCGACTAGGTGTTGCGCAATCGAGTCGAGCTCCTCATCGCCATAAGACAAGTCCTCCCGAAGGCGCTCTATATCTTCCGGAGTAAGTTCGTGAGCCGGGGTAGTGAGCTTATTGCCAGCCTCACTATAATACTTATCAGCATATTCTTTTAGTATCCTTTCTCGGTCCACCTTGGGTACGGCCTCACGAACTACACGTTCAAGAGCGAGCTGATTGAACAGGTCGTCGCTAGCATTCCTACCAAGGGCTGCCTTGGAACCACGGAGGATAGACTTGACCTGCTTCTCAGAAACAGAATTCCAAAGTTTCTCTATTTGGTCAGTAAGCTTTTGTTTCTTGGACTCAGAGTTCATTACAGTCCTGTCCAGCTCTGTCTCAATACGCTGCCTCTCCTCTGAGCGTGCGAACTTATCGAAGCTAACGGTTTCACCCGCGGCGTTCTTAGCCGCGTCCTGCGTTCCATAGAATACCTTAGCAGGGTCTTTCACATTCACCCACTTATTCAATTCGCCCTTTTGTGCGTTGACGGCCTCCTTATTAAGGAACCTAGAGTACGGGCTGACTACGGTCTTTGGCTCGTTCATGAGCAGTGGAACGTAGTTCTTCTGTGGGAACGCAGCCATACCGGATGCGTGCATCGTAAGAAGGTTCTGTTTGAGTTGCTTCTTTACCTGGATAGCAGCCTTCCACATCTTCTCCTGGTCTCCACCATATGTTCCAGCGGCAATCTGAGCACCAACCTTTTGTCCCTCTGAGGTATGCAGGAGAGCCCACAGGGTGGACAGTCTGGAGTTAGGAGAGTCAGCAGGGGGCCTATCACCAGCAATGGCCGAGTAGATTAGTTTAGACTCTTCTGGCGTAAGCCCCATCTTCTTGAGGAGCTGTCCTGGGCCAGCAATAAGGTGCCACATCTGTGCCTCTTCTTTGTTCTTTGCATTGCGCATCATCTCAAGAGCAGAGTCTGGGATACGTCCCTGCGCATTCCACTTAGTAGAGAACATAGATGACACGAGATTCCTGGCCTTAGAAATCTCGTCCAAAGACTTATCCGCGAATGGGCTAATACCACTAGTCCAGTCTTCCAATGGCTTGAGCATACTGATTGCAGAGCGTATGCGCACGCCGCTGATTACTGACTGGCCAAACACCTTCATCCCCCCCTTGTCGAAGTATGACTGTGCAATATCTCGTGCAACCTTATTACCGAACTCATCCGTAGGAGCGAGTTTCTTGGCATTCTTTGTAGAGGTCTCAATCAGACGAGATAGACTTTCCTTCGCAGCCAGGTCTATATCCTGACGACGCGCTTGTATAGTATGACGAACAAGCCTGTCAGAGGCTTCCTGCATGGCCTGGTCTGTTGAAGTATTGATTGCATGTCTCCACGCGTCTGACTCTTCTGCCGTCATTTCCGCAGCGGGCTTGACGGCTAGCTTGGCATCCTTTACCGCGCTTGCGAGCAGGGAAGCAGCCCTGAACTCAGCCCCCTCAGACAATGTCAACTCTGCGCCGGAGCGGATAGGATTGGCAAGGGTCTTAGCAATATCCTCAGAAGACTTTCCAACAAGCGTCTTGGTGAGTTGTCCTATGCGTCCACGTATATTGCTAGAAGAGGTAACAAGAGAAGGTAGCCCCGCAGCAGAATAGGTACGGACACCATGAGCATTGAATTGCTCAAGTGTATCCTTCTTAATAGTATCCTCTATGTGAGAGGTGGTCTTACCCAACTGTGCGACGCCGAACTTAGACAAGGCATGGTGCCTGACAGTCTCGTTAACCACTTCTCCGGCCTCATTTGTTATGGCCTTAGTTGCCATCCCGAGTGCTCGTGCTGTCTCCTCTTTGACTGGAATCTGGGCCAGCTTGGATAGCCCAAGTACACCGTCGTACTCTCCGAACGTCGCATAGGTCATCGGGTCTAGGAGAGCGTCGGTCAAGAACTTGACCGCGAACATCCCCGCCTTCCCAGCGGCGGAGGACGCCTCCCCTTTCCCAAACAATACCTGGGACGGCATTAGGCGCTCTTTGTATGCGGTTCCGAAGTCAGTGCCAGACATTAACGCGGCTACGGTTTCCTCTGGCGTGGCCAAGGCGTCCATGACTCCATGGAATGCGTTGCCTAACTTATCTTGTGCTATTGACAAGAAGGAGCCGTTAGGATGCACGGTCTGCGCTGCAACTTGCGCAACAGCACCACCCTGGTCTTGTGCCAGTTGCAGGAGGTGCTGTGTGTATGGGTCAAGCGAGGTAGCCTGCCCAGCCCCCGAAGCCGTGTCAAGAGTGTTGTCTCCTGGCATAGGCTTTACTGTTGAGCGCTAGCTGCTGTCGGGTGGGACTCCTTCAAGTACTGCTCGTAAGTCTTCGTAGTGCTACCCGTGAGTTGGACGACATATGGGTTAGCGCCAGGAATTGCATTAGTACCAGGGTTCTTAGCAGCAAACTGCTGAGCGCCTGTCTGGAATACTGTCTTGACAGAAGGAGAAAGAGCTCCACCCGTGCCCTTCGCGCCCCCAGTGAGGCTAAGCAAGGGGTTGACGTTCACACCGAATCGTATTGACATCTCGTTCATTGCTTGAGCAAATGGGTTGACAGATGGGTCAACGCCATACAAAGCATAGAATATCTGGGACACATCAGACTTATTCCCAACGTAGGGGTTATTAGTGACGTACTGTTGGATTGCTTGGTCAACCGTAAGACCATTATTCTGTGCCATCTTCGCCCAGGTTATCAATGTGGGATTAATGGTGCCGTTGGGCATTGTGGTTTGAATGACCTGACCAGCAGCATTATTTTGAATCTTTGCGATTACGAGAGCGTTCTTGGGGTTGGCAGATACTGCTGCGCTCATCATGGCAAGAGCATTCTTCTGTGCATCCGTGCCGGGGACTTGATTGAGGTAGTTGGTGAACAGGGTAGATGCCTGAGTGTCTGTCAGGGGGGTGATAGAGCTTGCTTGGGCAGCCGCAAGAGAAGCCTCAGCATTCTTGGCGTTTACATCAGCACGCATACCAGCTACCGTGAGTTGCTCCTGCGTGCTAGCACGCGCCTGTAGCGTAGGATTATTTACAAGGTCTTCCATAGTTTCTCCCGGCTTAACAGGAACACCATATTTCGTGGCCAGGGTAACCACATCGTTCTGCTGTTGCTCAGCAAGTTTAGCTTGCTCAATCTGAGTATTCTGTGCTTGCGTAGCAACACCAGCAATTGTTGCCATGTTATCGAGTACCTTTTGTTTGTTGGCAAGAGTAGCAGTTGCCTGCGCGACCATAAGGTCTGAAATCTTGGACGCAGTTTCTGCACGCCCTGTCTGGATAGCTACGTTCATCTGGTCTTCCAGGTTAGCCATATCAGACTTATTCTGAGTGTCAATCTGCATAAGCAAACCAGCGTTCAGACCGATACCATGAGTTACATCCATCCCCTTTTCAGTAGCCTGAGCACCAGTTACTTCTTGGGAAGCGAACTTGGGAGCGTATTCAGAGCGGATAGCAGATTCTGACGCTGTTTGTGAGGCACCAAGCTCTTTAATCGCTGCTGCATACTGGTCATTAAGCGTCTGGTCAGCAGACGAGATAACGCCCTGCTGGGATTGCATCTGACCAACGATTTGGTCCATTACAGGATTGCCTGTCGTGGGTGTGGCAACAGCCGTGCCGGACGCGGGCGTCGGCACCATCGGAGCTACCGGCGCTGCGTCGGCTTGTCCGCCGCCAGCTCCAGTAAGGGTCTGCCCGAGGGCAGCTATTTGTCCAGGATTTGCCATATACTATCGTTGTACGTTATTAAAATGCCATCTACCTACATTCCTAGCAGCGAAGTTAACACCACCAGGTCTAAAGCTTTTAACGGGTCGAGTAGAGGACGTGGGGAAGATTCTTCGGGCACGCTCAAGAGCTTTGGTTGCTTGAGCTTCCTCCGCCTGAGCGAATGGGATGAGCCGTGCGTTATAGAAGTATATAGAGGCCATCTGGTGCCCCACTGCTGTTTTGTAATGGTCATACTTCCCAGAGAAGAACGGTATATCTGTAGTAGCACCGAACTTGAATATCTCAGTACCAGTCGTATCAGTGCCAACGTGCCAGCTAAGGTAGTAGAAGGTCAGTGTCTCGGGCTTTGCGACTCGTAGTGTATCATAGCGACATTTAGTTATGTTAGTCTGACCGGCGGAGAAATTGAAATCTAATCTCCACCAGTTGAGGGCCGATGAATTTGGTGAACCGGTTTGTGTAGCGGTACTCCAATCAAACGCTAGGTTCATCCAGTTGTTAGCTACAAAGGCCTCTCCATCTATATCCGTAGTAACAGTAGCAGACCAATAATTGCTAGAATCACTGCCCCAGAAAAAGGTGAAAGAGGTAGCATGGGATACATCGGGCAAGTAGGCGTCCACCAAGAATACTCCTGTCTGTTGTATTGAACTAAGGTTTATTCCTATTGTTGAGTTTGTAATTGTTGCTCTATTGTTTGCTGACTGAGCTACGTTTATATCATAACTTAGGCTGGCTGCTCCGCTTACGAATTCATTATAATCAGCAACCACGTTGGTCGCATCTGAGTTAATCGTATCGGCGGTCCAGTTATCTACACCCCCGTCCCAGTTCTCAATTATTATAGCGCGGTTCTGTGGTACTGCATTGACAACTAGGTACACGTTCGAGTCTCTACGTTCTATAGCCCAAGAGTCGTCACCAACAATCTGATTGGCGATGTCTGAGGCCATCTGCCTGGAGGTCTTGTGGGACATGGTCTGGAAGTTCTTTCCGACCTCTCTACGCAGGTCTGCGCCCTCCAGTAAGTCAGCTAGCGGAGTAGTAACAAGGTAGTAGTTAATCGTGTCAATATAGGACAGTTCATAGGTGAAGATTTGGTGGTCATTCTTGAGTTCCTCCTGGAGCCAGATAACCGCCTCTGTGGCGTAGCCAAGTCGGTCTGCGGCGGAGATTCTATTGGTGCTAGAGTCGCCTGCGTAGCGGTTAAACAGGGTCTCAAGGTCTGCTTCTGTGACGGACATAGGGTCTAATTTGGACTATTATAGCATGTACTAAGCCATTTGTCTAGCCCTTCATGTTGGTAGGTTCGTAAGTTACAACGGCCGTAGAGAAGGCAATGTCAGCATTAGATGTGACATACTGTGTATTATCATATACTATTTCTAGTTGTATGCAGTTAACATTTTGTTGGTTCACCTCCATTCTGTAGTACCCACGTGTTGCTTGTGTATCTGTAATAGGATACGAGATTGGCGTAGTTGATTGGTTAAGGTACAGATTGACTGTAACACAGTTAGCCCCGGTTGTAGTGCCTGTTATTGGGGCAAAGAATAGGTTTATATAATTTACTGTAGACAGCGGGGATGGGTAGTGAGTAAATCCAAGTACCTCTGTTAACAAGTACACTGGTGTATATATATTACCGGAATTGAGCTTATTGTTGGCTCCTCCGACACCCGTTCCGTACATATCCCACTGCCATGCACGTGCCGCTACGTTGAATGCCTCGCAAAGAACCAGGCCGTTTCGGAATGTCTTATATCCGGACACAGGAGTACCCGTGTTTCCACCCCCATATAGTATCGCCCCAGCACCGCTTGTTGTGCCAGTGTAACCCTGGGAACCCAGCTTGAAGATACCCTCCACATCTCCCGGACTTGCAGAACCGTGTGCATATATATTGCTATCGTTTCCGTACCATAAGACAAAATTAGGGGTTACTACGAACCCGTCACGATATTCTGGATATGCTGCGTAACCCACCTCGCACAGAGTCTTGAATCTTGAACCGTCATATTCTAAAACAACCGTAACATTCTCATATGTAAGTCCAATGATTCTAACCGTACCGACCGGGGAAACATATACCTTGCGAATCTCTTTAATTCCAGGAGCCTCAATAAAGTCGGTTGTTTGTCCCGAGACAAGAGGGGTCTTGTTCCAGATTACCATACCACAGAACACATTGCCCGCCTCAGACAAGTCAGAGCTTCCTCTTATGTTACTTGTGTATCGTTGTATGCCGACATATAGGTTACCACGGAAGTCCACGCCATCAACAAGAGTAAAGTTTGTTGGGAAGTATAGCATGTTGGGGTAGAAGGTACCATTTGCCCCACCAGTCTGTGAATTACCATCTATTCTATGAATACTAGGACCATCCAATACCCATAGATAGTCTTCGTCGGGTATAAGAACGTGGTTGTTGGCACCTATGTTTTGTGCGCTGGCTGCTAACAGGGTGAGCCACTGAGGAGATTGGTTTGCCCATGGTAAGTCAGCTACACCAATACCACCGAAGGTACCCGTTACTGTGGTGGAGCCATTACCTGTTATAGGGACCGCAGTTCCTCCGATTGTAGTAGACACCGTAAATAACGTCAGTCCGGAGTTGTCTGACGCTGTGACCACGTAATATTGGGTTCCTGCCGTCACTCCGCTCCCAGTTGCGGCGAACTTTACTGGGGTACCCACGGCTAAGTGAGTATATGATGCCGTTGTGATGTTGTTGTATACTGAGTTGAACGTCACGGTATCTGAGGTAGCGTAATAAGAATAGAACACCTTCTTAGTCCCGTTGACAGTATAAATTTCTAGGTCAGTAAGGGTGCTATTTGTTCCTATAGTTGGGGTAACGGGAGTCAGGTTTGTAGAGTCCATAGTGGTACCTTGCCAAACAGCACCACTGGTCTCTCCTAAATAAAACTCTTTGTTATCTCTGTCATACAAGGACACTGAACACACATTTGTACTGGTGTTTGAGCCATTGAACTGGACAACATTAAATGTACCCGACGACGCAGACAAGTATCCATATCTGCGGAACGGATTATAAATACCGTCAGCCATCGTCCTGTTTGTCCCGGACGTTGCGTCCTGGTTATCTTGGTTGGCTATACGCAGATTGGGGGAAGATTGGATTCTGTCAATGTCCCCGAAGTGGCGTGTCATAAGCCCCTCGATTCCGGAGAGCTTAATCTCGAACAGTCTTTGTGTTTGTGAAAGTGGCATATTATGTGGTGGATGGTCTTGGTTGTATGTACTCAACAAACTGGATGTTCAAGTCCTTGCGTGCGTTCTCGTTTGTCGTAATCATGAATTGCAACCATCCATTCATTGCTCCTACTGGGAAGTATGGTGTCTGGGAAGGACCAAGTATCCCACGAGACTTAGTTGTGGTTGAGCCGGGGTCAGATGAGTAGAATGTTACTCCGGTACTCGGAGAAAACCTAGTCTCTAGAGATACTATTTGGTTAGCAGAGAGAGTTGCCAGCGCTATTGACGTATCGGATGTTCCCTTTCCAATAATTCCATACAACGTAGAACCCACAATCTTGAATCCATAATGGTAGTCTGTCCCCGTGGCCGCTTGTCCGACAGTTATATACGCGGTCTGGTTAGCGGTACCCGTCAGGAATATTGATGTTCTAAACCTGGAGTTAACATTATAAGATAATACACTAGTCGCAAATGGTGCAGACTTGAATATGGAGGACGTGTCCCCCGATGTGGTGCCAGTGGACAACTGAACCCCGCTTGTGTATGCTCCGCTTAAGGTACCACTTGAGTCATTAAGGTCCCAACCCTGTCCATTACCCCCAGCAATCCCCACATACTCGAACGGTGTGTAGTAGTAGAAATACTTACCCCACACAATATCAATAATTGAATCCTGTACGATTTGTTGTATTATGGTCTTAGTGTTTGGGTCAAGGTATCTATCTAGGCTCCCGGGCTGCTTAACAATAGCTGAAAGCGCCGCAACCTGCTGTTGCAGTTGTTGTACCGCAGGGTCTTGTGCTTGCGGCGCTGTCATATTACTGTGAACCAGCAGGACGGACATCCGTACCCTTAGACGGGGTAGGGAGTTCGTGCATGTTCCTCATGTGCGCGGGCATGCTGGCGTCTGTAGGCGCTTCGTTGCCCTCATCACTCCTGAGCTTGTTGGCAAGTTCGCCAGTGTCTTCGTCTCCAGGGTTACTCATATTAGGCAGATTGATACTGTTTAATGAAGATGGCCAAGCCACCGAGAACTACGGCGAGAACGCCGTTAACACCGATGCTAACGAACGGAGTAAGTGCAGTAAGAGCACCCGAAAGGGCAATTGCCGCGATTACATATGTGTGAATATCTTTAAGGGTTGCAGGAATTGTCATATTTTATTTGTTTTTATTTAGATAGTAATTAACTATATTTGTAAGGGTTACGACCAAGGCCCTTTCAAGTGGAATGAGTGTTGCAATATCTTGAGCACAGATTCCGTTGAAGTAGGGTTCTGGGTCTATGCAGCCACCGAACCCATTGTCCTGGTTCATGACTGTACCGTGGGGGTCAATCATGACCAAGCCAAAGTGCAGATGGTCTCCTGTTGATTCAAATGGGGCACCCGTGTTGTCGGCATATCCTATGATTTCTCCGGCAGTTACAGGGCACCGGGTAGAGTCGAAAGGAATGGGCAGCTTATAGTTCGGGTCTGTGTCTCCGATTAGGTGCCAGTATATTGTTGCATAAGTACCATCCGTGGAAAAGTTCCAGATACCCTCACCTCCATGTGAGTCCTTAAGATACAGGGCGTTACCATCATGAGCTGCATAAACTGGCTGGCCGTGAGCCGCCATAAAGTCGATGCCCGTGTGCCCATTGGTGCCAAACTTGGCTTTGTAATAAGCCTCATTAGCTCCAAACGGCTGATTTATATGTACCGGCTTGACAGGATAATATAATTTCATATTTAGAATAGTTTAATTGTACCACCAGATTTCACATTTGTAAATAGAGCCCAGATTGATACGATAATCATGGATGTACCTAGAATCCACTTTACAACCTTAGCAGAAAGGCCCGCCGCCCTATAAGCATCTACTACTGGGTCAATCTTTTTCTCGATGGCCTCCAGTTTATCTAATATAGCTCCAAAGCTCCTCTCGTCTGAGTCTTCATGCTCTATGAACCATTGTGGCTTTTGGTTGTCCATACTAGAGCATTGCAGTTAGAAATGAACCAGTAGATACTGTGGGAAATGGATACTGCAACCCAGCACCGCTGTTGTAGAGCTTAGTGACCTCCGTTGATGAAAGTCCGCGCGACCATACGCCGATTTCGTCGAAAATTGCTGCATTAAAATACTGAGTCCCGGCGCAACCAATCTGGAGATAGTTGGAAGACTCTGAGGTCGTTCCTGTTGCCTGCGTACCAATTGATGAACCATCGAGATAAATGGTGGAAGAACTCGATGCGCGAGCAACTACTAGATGGTGCCACGTGGTTCCAAGTGTGACAGTGTGACTTCCTACAGCTCCTCCGTCATTCCACCCTATGTTCTCCACCCCTCCGTTGTAGTTATACTGAACCTGATAGAGTCCTCCGTTTCCGTTTATACGTCTGGATAAGAAGAAGACTGAGCCGGGACTAGATGTGATTTCTTGGTGTCGCTTGAACCACAAACTGATACTAAAGTCTCCCCCGGACGCTATTCCCATCGCGGAGTTGATGTATGTGTAATTGCCGCTGTTCAAGACATCGTTTCCTGAACCCAAATCAAGACCATTATTGATGAGTGCGGCAGCGTACGTACCTCCTGAATTAGTCAGGCCATTTCCGTTTCCTGTAGCGTCTGCAGGGTTGCCAGTGCTCTCATCGAGTTTCCAGTATGCAACAATGTTTGTTGTGAGTGACATATTAGAAGTTTTGGCCCGCTACTGTTCCGTAATATGTACCAGTTCCGTAGCAGATAAATGTGAAAGCGTCTGCCTTGCCTGCGGTGGTTGTCAGCGTAGGCGCAGTGCCTCCTGCCCATTTAATTGTAGAGAACCATGTTACAGTACGCGACCCTGTTGCATCTTGAACAAGTACAATTGTGAAGACTTGTCCAGTATTAGCATTTGACAATGCCAGTGTACGATTTCCACCAAGAGTGACATTATGTAAATCAGAGGCAGACAAATCGAACGTGACCGTAACTCCATCAGTGTCTGTGGTATATGGACGGTAAGTACCAGCATTCCATTTAATCGAAGTAGAGGCACTTGCGTTTACTTGATTAATTGTTGGGGTTGTAAGTGTCTTATTGGTTAGTGTTTGTGTGGCAGCAAGAGTGACGACCGTATCGCTAGAAGATGGAAACGTCATCGTTGTGGCGTCAGTACCGGCCAACGTAAGCGTGTTGCTAGAAGAAAGTACCTTGCCACTGGTTACGTTGGCTCCGAAGTATTGGGAATTCCAGTTTGCGGCTGTGGTCGGAGTAGCAACAACTGCCGTGAATACTGCCGAGGTGTTCGCTCCAAGAATTGTGATTGTGTTTGCTCCAGAAGACTGGACTGTCACAAGACCAGTGGACTGGTTTATTATTGTGTATTGGCCACCAGCAACCACTGAGGTGGTCGGGAGTATGACTGTTTGTGTCGTAGAGCCAGTGAAGACCTGGATACCGGTACTTGCTATGGTTAGAGTAGTGGTCCCTGCTGCGGTCGCCGTAGTGGTAAACCCGTCGATTAGATTATTTGCTGAGTAGTTTTTGTTTGCATCCCAACCAGACCAAGTGCTAGCTGCTGGGACAACAATCACAGAGGCAGAACCAGTGCCACCTGCGGTTACTGGTACAAGCGTGATGCCTTGAATTGTTGTAGCATTAGTCCACTGAGCAATCTGACCATTAGTTGGAGTTCCAGAATTGGACACATTTCCCCCACCAGCGGGAGTTGCCCATAAGATTCCTGTTGCCCCAGAGTTAACTGAGAGAACCTGGTTAGCTGTACCAAGGGTTGTGGGAAGTGCATACCCACCAATCTTGATTGAATTGCCAGTACCGGCCGTGTCTATTGTTTTATTGGTGAAGGTCTCCGAGCCTGCTGGGGTAGAATAGTCTGTGTCTGCCGTTGCGATTGCCAGAGTGTTCGCTGCCGTACGCTTAATAATTCCAGTGGAAGACAGTCCCGTGATGGTGTCCTGGGTGATTGAGCTACCTAGGGATGTAGCTGTACCCGCGATAGTTATAGAGCTAGTAGCAAGATTTGCGTTTGTGATTCCCGCACTTCCGGACAAGTTAGAGTTGGTCAATCCCGATACTGCTAGAGTGCCAGTGGTGAAATTTAAACCAGAACCAACTGTGACGGATGAGAACCCGCCAGCACCATTTCCGTATAGAATCGCTCCTCCAGATGTGGCGGGAGCATAGTCAGTACCTGGACTTGCGGCAGACACTGATGTGCCGTTGCCCTTGAGGATACCTGTAACTGATGTGGTGAGAGTTATTGCCGGAGTTGTGGTTGCGTTAGCAACAGTGCCAGCAAATCCATTAGCTGTCACCACTGATACACTAGAAACCGTGCCCCCTACGGCTGGGTTTATCCAGTGCGGATTAGCACCTGCGCCCTGAGTTGCCAGAACGTACCCTGATGTGCCCGGGGCGAGCACTGCCCATACGCCAGAACTATTCACATAGAGCAAATCACCCTGGGACAAGGGAAGGTCAGCAAAGCCAGCAAGAATGGTCTGTTCGGCTGGCGTAAACTGACTAATGTCTATGCCTGGGTTATTAACTCCCGAAAAAATCGACATATTAAAGTTTCATTACTCTATCTGGGAAAAGCTCTTTGTACCTAACCTGGACTCTGCTCTGATAGATATCTAAATCTCTCTTCAAGCTAATCAGAGAAGCTTGTTGGGCTTCGAGCGCCTTCATGGGCATCTCTACCTTCGCCTTCTCAGACTCTATTGTCTTACGAACCGAGTCAAGTTCCTCGTTGGCCGTCCTCATAGAACCCTCAACGGTAGTAAGCTCCACCTCACCCTTAGCAATTACCTCGTCGGTTAGTGCCTTAAGTTCTGCTATTTTAGCATATAATCCATCTATAGTCAACAGAGTCGAAGAAATAATTTCCTTAACTTTGGCCTCTGTAGACTCTAGGGTCTTAATGCTGGCGGACACTTGTGAAGAAAGCTCGACACTCTCAGCCTTAAGAAGCTCGTTTTGCCTAGCGAGTTGTTGCCTCTTTGTAGAGGCATCCGAGAGTGCCGTAGCTACCGTCGCAAGCTCCTGCTTAAGAACGGCTAGGTGAGCTACAGCGTTCTTTGCATCCTGCAAAGCCCTGTAGTCCTCTGCCATATTAGTTACCTCCTAACACGCCCTCGATGAAGACAGTGCCATAGTTCGTGCTTACGCCCGACTCAGCAACCTGAATCTTAAGGTATTTATAGGTAATATCCATTCTGTAACTGTAATCGTATGACGTAGCACCCGCTCCACCAGCACGAGTGAATACTCGGTCTGTAAGCGTAGACGTCCCTCCAGTTGCTGACTCATTGGTCAAGCTATAGAAGTTAGTCTTATCAGTGCTGTCGAGAACCTTGATGTTTACACTGGTCCCAGTCTCGCTGGCCCCAGTAGTATAGTGTACATCAAAAGTGAGGACTGCATGTCCACTCACCGGTAATACGTAGTAGTTACTCGTATATGTGTTGGTGAGCGTAACAGGCGTACGGGTTGTGCCCGTTTTAGTCCCGATAAGAACGACGGGAGTTACATTAGGATAGAAAAGTCCACCCATTCCCATAACTAGTTCTTTTTAGAGCGACCAAGTTTCTTCTCTACCATAGCAGCAATTTCTTCTGCTTTGGTCTCTTTGGTTTCCGTAACTGGCTCGGCCTTTTGGGCCTCCTCAGCAACATCAATCAAGAATTGATGAATCCTGGTCTTCCAATAATCTGCCACATCTGATGGCAACGTCATAGCTCCGTTTGCGGGGATGGTATAAGACACGCCCTTATAAACGACGCTAACCTCATTCCCCGTAGGATTCTTAAGAGTTACCATAAAGATTAGAGAGCTATGATGTTATAGGTCGTGTAAAGCTTAAGAGTGCCAGCTCCAGTGGCCGGGTTGCCCGTGGCAACCGTAGCATTCACAGCAGCATTAGCCGTAACAACAAGACCCGCATTTGAGTTCGTGTTAACCGGGACGGTCGCAACCTTAGAGGCAGTAGCTGCCAAGAGAGTAGCGGTGTCTTTGAACAAGACCGCGGAGCTAGTAGCGTCAATAATGTCGAGCTCAGTGTGAGTCGCGTAAGCAGCCGTTGCAAAGGTAAGGCTGCCCATCACAGAGATGAGATTAATTGCATAACCAGCACCCGGTGCCGCAATCAGGGTGATTGGGGTCGTATTAAGTGCAAGAATCTGTGCCGAGGTCAAGGACGTCACCGTGGTGACGGCGGAGGTAGCAAAACTCGGAGCCGTGGTCGTACCGATGTTAAACATCGTGGTCCCGGTCGTTGTGTTAAAGAATATCGCACCCTGCGCATACGTTCCCGTCGCTGGGGCCGTAGCTCCCTTCACAAGAAGGGGGTAGTGGTTGTCATCCGTAAGAGCCACCTTCTCGCCAGAAGCGCCAAAGGGATTGCTTACGAAGAAGTTTGTGCCAACATTTCGCATATTTATTTAAGTAATGATTTTATTAAGTATTTTAATTCTGCCTGGTCTTGTGTAACGTCGTTATGCAAGTGAATTGGGATATATCCTAACCCCGCTAAGAAGTGATTCTTTTCTGGGTCTTGTACATGCCCGTCTATCTCGATTGCATGTTCCCCTACCAGGAAATCTATCTCTCTACCCTCTACTATCCAGCGATGCTTAAATGGTATCTTTAGTCCTTTTAAGACTTCATATACGGCCCTCTCGCTTGACGTGGAAGATGATTTCCTTATATTATAGCGCATTGCTATTTTAGACCAGCACCAATCTGTCCCCCAGGTTTAATTTGAGAGGTCATAGGGGGCTCGAACAACACACTGTCTTTAGGCAGCATGTTGGGAGTTGGGAGGTTAGCCGGGACCGAAGGCATGCCAGCCTTGCGGGCAAGCAGCGTGTGAGTTGGGCTAGAAACCCCCGGTTTGTTATTGTGAAAATGAAAGTTCATGTTATTGTCTTCCTCATTAACCTTTCTGCCAATCATCTCGGAGGATAGAGGTGATTATGAGTGGGTGAGTGCCAGGACGAGCATGTCCTAGCACTCTATGGAGCTAGCCTGAGTAGGCTGCGCCGTCTCCCTTGGAACCCCAGGTACCCTTCCATTCACGCGAGTGGTCAGCCCAGCGCGCGTCAACGGTGAAGGTAACTACCTTGTTGCGGATGTTCGTATCCATCTCAAGGCGCTTTTCCTGACGAGTATCGTGGTAGAGCTTGTGGACGCCCTGGTTCACGAGGAACCACTGCGTGTTCGAGCCACCATTGATGGTGTCGAGGAACTTCGTAGCCATGAGGTCAATCATGCCACGATAGATGTTGAGCGCGTTGTTGGACGACTCCGGAGTAAAGGCGGATTCGAGTGTCTGACGTGCAGTCTTCTCCTGGTTCAACGGAACGATGAGGGTGGTCTTACCGACCATCGTCAAAGCCTTACCGTTGTCAGTCTGTTGAAGCTCAAGCGCGAGACGCGCAGTTTCGAGATTGTCGTGAGACAACACGATACCCGTAGACGACGCATTTGATTGCGTCGAACCACCCGGAACAACAGTCGGGTGAACGGTTGAGAACAGCGCCTTACCGTCGCCATACCACGTCATAACGTAGTTGTTGACAGTAGTCGCTGTAGAGAAGCCACCGTTGAAAAGCTGGAAACCAGCCTGGTCAACAGAGTAATTGATAGCACGAGACAGGTCCTTCATTTCACCCAATTCCTGAGCGAAGTCGCGGTCCTCAATCGTATTCTTAGTAACTTCGACAGCACCGCCATAGTTAGTATAAATAACCTGGGTGGTGTAAGTCTTGTAACGAGAAAGAGTGGGGACATCGTCTCCGTCAGCAAATTGCGTGACAGGACCAAATCCAGTCTTACCAGTGTAGTTTTTCTGAGCACCTGTTCCTGAGTCTTGGCGGAGAATGGCGAAAATACCCGGCTGGTACTCCAAATCACCTTGGTCAAAGACCTCGGAAATCTTGAGACCCACATCGGGAATCAGGTCAGTCCACTTACCTCTTGTTTCTGGCATATTGCAGATTTATCTAGACACAAATCTTTCTTGTTAGACCTTATATCTAACTAGATGTTGTGTACACTAACCTTAGTAGGCTACGGTGTACGGCAACGATTCGTGGATAGTTACAATTGCGTTTGCAGTGTGGATAGGGTCAACACCCCAGTTGAACATCTGAGCGGTGCCCGTAGTCGCGCTGTTCTCAGCAAGCTGCGTTTCGTCGGCCAAGTCGAGGAAGTAACCAAGAAGGTTAGAACCGGTCGTTGTGCCGATGGTGGCGTTAAGCTTAGCAGAGTACATCGTTTTCTGAGACACATCAGTGACAGTACGAACCTGAGCAACCGTTTGGTTGGTCGAGGACATCGTATAACTGTTGATGAATGAACCCATCGCTGCACCAGCGGTACCATCAGTGTTGAGACCGACGCCCTTATTGGTTTCGATGGAAGCGAGGACTCCGTAGACTCCTACATCACCACCAGTGGCAAGGGCGGTAAAGCCCGAGACAACCTTAAGCGCATCGTACACGACAGCGACAATACTATTGGTCGCAATATCAAGACGAAGAACAGGAGCTCCATGGGGGTCAAGATTCCCTGCGGGAATAAATGCCATGTGTTTGAAACTCCTATTTTTTGTTAATTCGACCTACCGGACGTACCTGAGAAGCTCCTCAACGTATTCCGGTCGTTTTGCTTTGACCTTCAAGTAAGCCTCAACGTCGCCGCCAAAGCTTCTCTGTACAAGTTTCTGTTCGGGAGCCGAGAGCCTGCTACCTTGTGGTATGGCTCTAGCATCATAAGCAGAACGGGGTGTAGAGGAGAAGTTTAGCATTGTTGGTGCGGGCTCGGCTTGATTAGTCAAGCGCAACGCATCGTGGAGAGCTTGAGTATACTGCTCCTTGGTTTTTACACCTTGGAGATTCAGCTTCTTAAGCGACTCCTGGAATGCGGCAAACTTAGAACCATCTGTGTCATTCTCCTTAGAGAATTCCGGATGGGAATCCAGGAATTCAGCCGTAGCTTGTTCAGACGCGGCCTTAGCCGCCTCTGCATCACGCTTCTTGAATTCCTCTGCCATTGCCTTCTGAACCTGCTCCTCAGAGACAGTAGGCTCTGGACTCTTGGCGAGCTCACGGTTCTTCTCTCGAAGAGTCGTAACCTCGTCCTTCAATCTGGCCTCGGCTTCCTTGCGTTTTGCAAGAGCCTCAACCATCTCGTCGTGCTCCTTTTTAGTCAACACGACTTTGTCATCACCCCCAGCACCATCGGTGCCTTCTGGGTTTATTTCCGTCATATCGTACCCTTTTATTTTACTAACGCACTTTTTAACAAGCTTCTGCGCTTGGTGGGATGGGACCCACAACGACCTTTCGGCGGCTTCTCCCGAAGCCTAAGGGCTAAGGAGGGCAGGTCTCCTTAGCCGTTACACTTCACGAGTTCGGGTTATTATACTATGTTTTGTTTATATTGTCAAGCAAAAGGCTTCTCATATATGCCGTGCGCAAGAAAGCACCACGAATAAGGTCTCTGTCATGCTCGCTACCAGCGGCAAAGTAGCGCTGTATATCAGTCTTCATAGTGTCCCTAAGATGGTCCAAAAGGCCATCAACACCAGCAAGCTGATTATAAATCTCTTTGACACCATCTTTGGTTATGTCTATTGAGTCAATATCCCCGACAAGTCCGGCCAACTTGCCTGCCAATTCTATCTCATCCATTGGTCTATCAACCTGGATGACCTTAACAACGGGCTTCCAAAACTGCCAACGCATACTATGAAGTTACGCTACCTGCTAATTGTTTGAGGTTTTGAAGACCATTTGCTCCGGGACCCTGAGGTACCATGTTCTGAGCCACGCCCATGTTTGCCTTGGGAGCATTCTCATTCTGCTGCGGAGGATTGAATATCTCCGGCTTAAGAACCTTTGCGGGGTCATCTCCAAGCTTCTCCGCGGTAGCGGCAGCAAGCTCATTCATATCAATCTGTTGTGGGAATAGCTCGACATAAATCTTAGCCTTTTCCATTTGGAGAGCCTTCTCAATGTCCTTAGTCGCGGGACGAGATTGGTCCATAACAATCTTAACATTAAAGTCTAGATTACGAATATACTCAGAGTTGATGGCCATATACTCAACCTCACGCCCAGTAGATGCCTTCTTTACTGCTGAGCGGACCTTAAGCTCGTTAGCCTTAGGCATCTCGTTCTCGTTCTTGAACATGGCAATAACACGAGCGCCTCGCTTACCATGAGACAGGGTCGTACCGTCTACTTTGAAAAGGTTAAACGCCTTCTTGAGCATCTCGTCTCCATCGTCTCCAAGTACACCCTGAATACGGGGGCACTTTGGGTCAGTCCAGAACTGAAGGATATTCTTAGCACGGAGGTACGCCTTGCGTTTAAGGCCGAAGTTAATCATGCGACCAAATAGACCAAGCAATGATGTAACTCCGGACGCTGCTGTTTGAATCTCTGTCGCTGTCGTGCGTCCGCCAACGCCAGCCTGGCCTTGAGATACAGAATCAACAGAAGCTTCCTCCATTATCTTTCGGGTGTATTCCAGAATAAACTGGTGCCAACCCTGGGGAGTACCAAGTTCGAGCGGAGCATATACCTGGTTGAGAGGAAGGCCCTGTGTATCAATCGGAGTCCTGCGGCCCGGTCTCAAGTAGTCATCTTCAATCGGGTCCACACCGGCCGTAAGCATCGGGGGAAAGATGGTGATGAAGCTCTGGTCAAGGAGCATGTTAGTCAAGACATTGAGCACGTCTTGCATGGACTGGAGTCGGTCAGGCAAAGACTTCCCGTAAAACCAGTTACCAAGGAAGTCAAACTTCACGTCAAAGAACGGGAGTTCTTTGTGGTCGAACGGAAGCGGACTAACAGACTCCTTTCTGTCCTCCGGGTTATCAGCGAGCCTATCAGAACCAATTGGATTAAGCCACACACCGTTCGCCAAGAACACATAAACGTCATTAATCTTGTCGTAGAGTCGGATGAGTTCCACGTTACCAGGCTGAACCGTGGTAGAGATGTAGTCCAAGTAGAATGGCCTTTGCTCGCGCCATTGAGACAGCGGCGCGTGAGGCTTCACGAATCGAGCCTTTTCATACATCCGGTATTTACTAGTGAACTCATCGTATGAGATTTCCTGACGCCAGAAACAGAAAGGCATTTCCTTAATTGTTCTAAGGCCAACATGGGACGGATAAAACTCCTCAAGAGGGACAATCTGGGCATATAGTTTAGCCTCTTTAGTTTGTCGCTCTGTAACGGTTACGTCATCACCTACACCACTTAGGTCTCTCTTGGTGAGTTCATAGAACTCCATCCCTTCATAACCAATGGCCGTTCCCTTTACAATGGCCTCAAGTAGGAAGTTCGTCATGAACTCCTCGTAGTCATCCTCATCTTCTGAATACTTGTACAAATCAGAAAGCAACGATGCCTTACGGATGTCATCATCACCACGAGGCTGAAAGGTGGCGACGGGGAGAACCTCAACAATCTTGCCTAATACAGCAAGTACTTTGTTTCGTGTGAATGGGTCATGCACGCGGGCCTGCCAGTCCTCCATCCCTTCGCGCTCGAATATATTCGTAATGAACCTACGGACAGAATCGTTAATGTACTCAATCAGGGTTCGGCCATCAAAGTACTCATACGCACGATTGCGCATGTCCTGAGTCCAACGAAACTTGAAGAATACCTCACGGACGATATTCATCTCATACTGCGACGGGATGAAGAATTGGTCTTCATAAGGGATATATGTTACCGGCTGAATCTCTGGCGTATTACCAAAGGTCATCGGCTCGCTAGGACTGCCTGTCTGCTGCGGGGGCATAATTGCGAAGTATTATATCACAGTTCTTTTAATAGCGCAAGTATCTAAGGTTATTTGATTCTCATCTGCGAATAACCCCTCAGAGCCTGTTTATAGAACTCCTTGTCATGCTTAAACATAAACACTCGGGTTTTGAGCCTGTCTAGTGTTTGCCAGTAACCTTCACGAAAGTTCTTAATCCTGGCGGTCGAATCTATCGTGTCTTCGTACTCTTGCATGTAGCGCCTGTCTTCGTAGTTCCAGTTCTTGTGCTCGATGTCATAACCCATCTGGGTCATGTCCTTAGAGCATTCTCCAATATAAGCCCCCTTAAGATAAATTCGGTAGAATCCGTATTTGATTCTTTTAAACTTAATATGCGGACTTATCTTTTTGGCTTCTTTAACCAAGCGCCGAAAGTAATAGCTACCTTCCATGTTTCTTTGTAGTAAATCCTGTAACTACCTCACTTGGTTTCTCTGGCAAGTACTCCTCCGCAATCACGATGTCTTCCGCTGGGTACTCCCCCTCCTTCTTGAACGCCTCTCCCAGATTCCTAGCCCACACAACCTTGCGCACCATATACTTCTTCAACATATCAATATCCAACTGTTCTACGAGTATTAAAGCGACCTTTTGGGAACTTATCCTTAGGCTTAGCATATTCTCTGTGTCCAGCGTCTTCTATGCCAAGCGCCATATATTCAAAGGCGGAACGATAGTGTGAGGTCCAGTTATGGATTGGTTGCTGACTTTTAATTTCTTCAGCTCCCTCACGCCTGACCTTTGGATATGCAGACTGGGTCATGCAGTTGTTGAAATACAATGACCTAGGAGTGCTATTGAGTTCTACGCCGTTCATGATAAGTAGCTTCGCCGCGAGCTTTCTTTTCTGGAATGTCTTCCACTCATCCTTGAAGTTAACAATTATTCCACTCTGACGAAGTAAATCAAACACAGAGTAATCTGATGCTTGGGTGATGAATCTTCCAGACGGGTCTCCGAAGTGCATGGGAGCTCGCCACTCACGATGTTGTTCAATCATCTTGAGTTCTGCGGGACTGTAATGATACTTGCCATATAGGTCCATCCCTATAAACCCAGTTATGAACGGAACAAAGAACTCAATATGCTTGTTAGCGTTCTTGTACTCATCAATGATTCTTAGTTTACCGTCTCTACTTCTCTGGGCCCAGATTATTGCTGTGTCATCACTGCGCCCAAAGTCCCACCCTACATAAAGTGGGAGGTCTGGGTCATATGGGTAATCTCCTTGTTTAACCCTATCTTCATCCCATTCAGGGTATACTCGTCCTTCCATTGACTTAACATAGGATATATCCAGTTCCTGTGCTACTGCTTCTGGAGTGGAGCGTGCCTTTTCAAACTCATACCATTGCTGGTCCTTAAGTGGGTGCTCTCTCCAGTTCATGGTATGGACATCAATGGCACCCATCTGCTGTCCACGAAGCATCGCAAAGAAGTTATACCCACGTGGGGTAGAGTTAGCAATACGACAGGATGTTGCCTGGGAAGAAGATTCCCACGCCTCCTTTGCATACTCCCAGAATCCTAGCTCATCGAACAGAATAGCAGTCTTACGTGAGCCACGACCAAAGTCTGAGTGCATAGTGTCCCCAGTAATCTGGTTGAAGTTAACCGGATTCATGAGTTTACGATGGTTCCTATGCTTATCCTTGTTATAACCCTTAGGTAACATCCATTTGGGCAAGTTATCAATAGCAAAGTCAATAAGTCCGAACAAAGAGTCCTTAGTACGATTATCTACCAACTCCTCCTTGTATGAACCAATCAAGAAGTTAGACCCATCTCTAAAGAGCCAATACCAAAGAGGCACATAACAAAAGATTATCCACGAAGCACCCATGTCTCGGCTCTTCTCAAAGAGTAGGTCCTTGCCATGGTCTATGTGGTCAAACAATGCCCTAATGGCTTCCTTCTGGTAATCAAAAAGGATAAACGGGAGATTGAACGGGTCAGCCTGCGGCCTGGGGTCAAAGGTCCACCCAAAGTTCTCTATGAAGAAGATGCACCCTTCCGCAGGATTGTCTGGTCTAGCACAGAGTTGCCAAGTCAATCCCCTGGCTTCAGGGTTCTTAATACACGCATCATTGATGCGTAAACGAGTCATCAGCTTCTCCTGATACTCAGGACTATGGATATAGTTCTGAAACAACTGCTTTCTGCGAGCTGTCTCAGCCTGCACGTCTGTTGGCATATTACTTCTTTTGTTCTTGGAACATTTCTCTCATCTTCATGATTGCTGCCATAGCTTCTGCTGGGTCCATCTTCTCGGGTATGTTAGACATGATTGCCACATGCTCAGTAGCAGCACCTTGTATAATCTGGCCCTTATCGAAGAGTATATGGAACGCACCTATTAACTCCTTAAGGCTAAGTTCCTTAAATGCTTTTCTGTTGGTCTCATAGTACTCTAGCTTCTTCCTAACAAGCTTAGCGGCTCTATCCCTAGCATCAACTACAGCAGAGCCTATATCTATTGCTTTAATCTCCTGCTCTTCTCTGAGTGTCTCGGGTGACTTCTTAACTATACTACGTGAGTGTATTATCCCCTGTATATAACCAGCCTTGTCTAGAGTAATGTCATACTTCTCAGGATTCTGTAATACAAGGTTAACTGCTCTGCCAACGGAGGTTCTTATAGAGCCCTCTGAAGTATAATACCTATCTAACCCAAACATGTACCCAACTTGCAGGGAACTCATGCTTTCTAGGTTAAGAAAGATTCTCCCCGCCTCTGCTTCTATCAAAGCATTCCCAGTAGGATAACTGGGTAAATCTATGGCTGCTGTCTTGCTGCGTGCCATACTATTTCTGAATACCCTCTAAATGCCCTAAAATTGCATCCAGACCAACGAAAACCCTTCCATCCATGTCCACTACCGGCACGGCCATCATCTTTGCTTTCTGGACCATTTCTGCCCGTTTGGCGAGGTCTCCTTGCACATCATGCTCCACTATGGTAATATTATGGTTACGAAGTAGTTCCTTTACCTCCTTGCAATACTTGCAAGTAGGAGTAGTGTATATGATTGCCTGCATATTGGAACTAGTATAGCATACTTTGTTTTGATTGTCTAGTAGTTACCCTCTTGACAAGATTCTACTTTGGGTGTATACTTCTACCCGTGAGGGTAGGAGTAGTAACATGTATTACTAAGTAATACTAAGTATACTAAGTAAAGCTAAGTAAGGCATGGCCTGCTTGCTAGGCAGTAGGCTGGTGCTTAGTAAGCTTGGTGACCCCGCACCTAGGCGGGTATAAGTAAGCGTGGCGCAAGCATAGAAGCAGGCCCCTCAGTGGGCGAGACACTCTAGAATAAGCAGGTAAAGCACACACCCCCAGAGGGGGTGTTTTGGTATACCAAGTAGGCGAGTTTCACTTGTAGACGAAGTAACCTTCGCCTTGGCGAGCTTTGTCTTGGTTTGCATGTGGTCGAAATCTAGAAATTACATCCACTAGGTTATAAAAATATTATATAAAATTTGGCGGCGGGGGTAGCACCTAAAAATTAATAATAATTTTCAGGGGCGGGGGTAGGTTTACCATAAACAGCACAAAGGGGCCATACCCATCCCGATAAAGGACTCATAAAAGGAATATAGCAATAGATAGCCGCCGATTAGCCCACACCACGCAAGGTTTGTCAAGCCCTGCGCTCGTCGCGCACGCACCAGGCCATGTGCACGGACGCTTGTCTAGGCGGAGAGGTGTATACTTCCCCCGCATAATACGCACACTACAACACCATGCGGTATGCACCACGTCAAGCAAACCCTTGCTTTTTTATGCACCCATGTTCTAATGTAAAGCACACTTTACATGTACAGTCAACCCCATACACGCCCATACACGCTTGCATATTGCCACACAACACGGTATACACGCTGTCAATAGCACGGCGATATCTCAGAGTTATCCACACTCCCGACCAGATACCATATCGTTATGCGTGCTACGCTTGCATGTAGATAGCTCGTTGACAAGACAAGATACAGGCACACACGGCGGTGTTGAGACTAAAACAACTAACGTATGGGAATGAAATACACGCTGTACATCGGTACAGGCAAAGACTCGCAAGCGGCAGACATTCTACAGCGCTACGATGTCCACGACTTCACGCTATATCACACGATAGGCTACTGGAAAGGTGAGCCCGAGGCGGCGCTTGCGGTAGATATCGTGAGCGAGACAACACGCGCCAACATCCAGCACATAGCGCGGATGCTCGGCCGCGAGTTGCGGCAAAGCTCCGTACTCGTGGCAGCAAGTCCGGTGGACAGCCAGCTAGTAGAGTGCATGAGCGACGAGGAGTTATCCGACGAATGACCATGCCCGAGAGATTGCCGGAGCTATTCTGCGAGCGTTGCAGACGACAATTCGCGACCTCGCAAGGCGCTACAAATCACGTTACCAGAGCACACATAAAGCCAACAAGAAAACGCTATGCCAGCAATACAAAGCGCTAGAGAAGCGCTCGCCAAGCTGCGAGCAAGGCACGCCATCAACGTGGCGCTGCGAGAGAGTAGACGCGTGCGAGTAGAGTGTACTTGCGGCAGAAGTGCCGCAGGACACCTCCGCATGTGCGATGGGAAGGACGGTAGATATCATCACGTACGCTTCACCACCCTCTAAGAATTATAGGAAACGCCAGCGCCGCCGTGCGTGCCCGTATCACAACAACGCAAGCTAGCTTGTGATGCACACAATATCAGATAAAATAAAATCGTTATGCAAACAATCACAATACAAACTAGCATCAAAGGCTTGAACCCGAAAGCGTTTGTTACATCGTCGCAAGATGGTGCAACAACTCTTTTCAGCTACGGAAGGCCAGCGATACACATCGGCGCAGATGGGCGCAAGTATCTCGCAGCATCAGCGTGGGGGAGTAAGTCCACGGCGGGACACATCAAGCTATTTACAGGCGAAGATAGGGCGAAGCTCACTAAGCGCATCCTGGACGGCGAATACGAGATTGTGAACCTCGAAGCCCCGGACGTGAGTGTGTTTGTGCCCGCGCCGCGCGCGACAGCCGTAGAGAAAACGGCAGCCGCGGCATAGTGAAAGCTCAATACGAAAAGCCCCCTCCGCTTGCGGGAGAGGGCTTTTTGTTTTGTTCTTAAGAGCACAAGTTAGCAAAGTTTGCTGCTGCTCGCTCTAAACACATGACATCAACTAGGCTGTTTGAACAATCTAGTCCATTTGTTAACGACGGTAGTTAATCCATCAACCTCACCCGAGTCAAGCCGCTCCTTAACCTCATCTAGGTGTTTGAGAAACCACTGGGCGGTCTCGTGGATATCCGGTGTCCATATCCAGGTCTTAATGAGGCGGTCTGGCTGGTCGGAGTAATTCACGTTACGTACAGGCTTAGTCTCTACAACCTCCCCCATCTTTGCGTCTTTAAGGAACCTTGCAAGTGCCTCACCATTCCCATAAGACACGTTGTCCGAGAAAATATAAGTATATCCTAAGATACGCGGGTTGCCCGCACTGATATGGTATAGCAGCGTGGCAAACAACCTGCGCTCGGGGCATTCTCCGGGGCTTAGTCTGCGCATCTGCCTCACTCCACAGCCAATCTCGGACGAGCTTACGGTATAGCAAGAGTATCCATCTTCAGAGGTCATATACGAGTTAATGATTATTTCGTTCTCTTAATTCCGCGACTCTCTGTGCCAACTTAAGCCGCTCGGCCGTAACATCCTTTGGGTCAGTGAACCCATAGTCCCATATTCTATCCTTAAGAATGTTCTTAAGCGAGTGCTTTTCCCTCGCGGTTAGGTGTGCTCTGGGATTACTCTGGGAGTAGTCCTTGATTAACTTAACCGCAGCCACCTCGACCTGTTCATCGTTCATAAGGCGTTTGCGTTATACTCTCTGATAGGCATTTGGCTAGGGGAGTATGAGCCAGGGTTGGCCATGTACACAGTAGCCTTGCCCCATTCGGTAGACACATTAACAGCAGCATAGTTCGCCATGCGTTCCATGCTGTTTATTTCCTTAAAGTTGTCCTCGTCTATGAGGTAAACCTCAAGGTCGTGCTGTTCGGGCTCTCGATGTTTGGCCGGGTCATGCTCAAACAACCTCGGATATCCTCCAACAGTTAAGTACATTACTCCCCATATCTTATCCGTACCGAGATACTCGGCGTTGTTGCCGAGCATCTCGTGATTGTAACAATCTTTCTTAAGTGAGCCGTATACGCCCACGAGCCGTCTATCTTGTTTCATATTAAGTCCGTTAATTTTGTTAATCTTAATAATTGGACGGGTCACATTCTCTGCAATTGCACCCCTCCTTGTGAGGTACGTTTATGCTGTTCTTCCTTGCCCAAACGCGGAACTCCGGCTCGTTAACCGCCCACAGCCATCCCCTAATCTTGTTACCCGAGTTAGGGTTCTTCTTGGCGCGTGTCTTTGTTACGGAGCCTAGCTTGTGGTCCTTAATGAATTGAGCAAACTCTTCACAATTGTCCACCTTATCTTTGCCAGTAAACAGATAGATTGCCACCGCATCGCTTTCCTCATAATGAACACGTGCGGCTTCAAGCATTGTGTCGCGCGGGGTGCTGTGGGATACTCCGGTTATTTCGTTTAGACCACAGCATCCATTTGAATGAGTAATCTCTGCCATAATTGTTTATGTTATTTAATTAGTAACTTTATTTTTAAGGAATGATACAAATGATACTCTATCATCAGTACAATCCCCTAGGGACGACCATCTGTCCATGGGCGGCTCATCGAACCACGACTTAATATCGCGCTTAATGAACCTCTCAAACAGGCTGATAGTATCCTTGTTAATCGGGAACGCTTCCGTCCTAGGTGTCATTTCAAGCAGCGCATCCTTAATGCTGTTAAAGTTGTGTTGTGCAAGCTCAACGTCATTGTCGTTGATTGCTCGCTCAACTTCCTTTAACTTCACATTCTTGAACAGCGCTTTGATGGCATCGTTGTTCTCGGTGCTGTTTGCACCAACAACAACAGCATGACGCGCAAGGCCGAATACTAAGTCCATTAATTCTGGCGAATGAAGCCAAAAGTTACTTGGAGTTCTGTACTCGATACCGTACTTCGGCGTTCTGTGCTCGCCAGCTTTACCGTACACCTTGCGGCGCTCAATATTGCTAGCGTCCCTGTCAATTAACACGCAGGTATTACCCACGATTAAATCGAACAGAGGAACCATGACGCGCGGGCGTTTAAGCGCCCACTTGACCTGGCCATCATCATCCTTTGCGGTGCCGATGTGAATGTGTCCACCAGCACTGCGGCCAGTGTACACCTTTGGGTCAACACATATCCTACTGATGCCACCAGGGACGTAAACATTCCGACTAGGCGAACAACCGAACACCTTATACTTGTCGCTTAAGCTATCCATTTCCTTTTGGGTCAATGTAACAGCTTGTGAGAAGTCTGCCGATATATCAGCATCCAAAAGTCCATCTTTCATGGACTTAAGTGTTGCGCCGATTTCACGAGCTAGACCTTTGCGCGACGAGTTCGGGCGTGGGTTAAGCTCCGCTTGCACACCGTCAATAATGACGTGTGATACGCCAGCACCGGCGGTAACACCGCCGACACCAACATATTTAAGTGGTAGCATAAACCCGTTGGGTGGGATTACTTTTTCCGCACCCACAACGCCTCCAGACTTTTTCTTAAAGAAAAACTCTGGGTCAGCGCCAAACATTACACTGTGATACTTTAAGAGCATACCTTTTGTTGTTAGTGTTAACGATAGAGAACTTTGTGGCTCTCTATCCAAACGTACACATTCTCTCTGCCGTGAAACTCTGTACACTTAAGACGTACACGCGCAAGGCAATCGTCCACACTTTCGTCCTCTTTGAGGTATACGGTGTGTTCGCCTCTATGTCCGTGTTCATTCTCGAATGATACATACACGGCAAACGGTTTTTGATGTTCTATAGGCATAGCTTAACAGATTATCGTATCGGGATAAGCCCACACACCATAAGCGTAGAAGTTAAGTGCATCGTCTATTGCCCGCCGCCTTGATGGATTAAACACCACGAAGCCAAGAGGCCTATAGCTGCACTTAATACGCCAATGAACAACGTAACCATGTTGTAGTTTCATTACCAACATAATCGTTTTTTTCTTTTCGGAGTACACTCAAGCATCACCTTAAGTTTACGTGCTGCGCCCTCTTTTGTTGGACTAAAGCATCCAACATGTTTGAGAGAGGCACACCACCAACCTGCGTGTTCGCCTGATGTTAACTTTTCGTACACTATTTCACTCTCAAGGTACAATGTAGTCATACAACGAAAAGCGTTACTTGTAAAGTATGCCCGTTCGACTAAGACGTGCTCGCGCCATATTATCAGACCACACCACGCAGTCAAGATTGACAGGTGATGTTTTCTGTTCGCTCTATATATTTTTCTTGTTGTCAAGCCCCCCCGCATGCTATACTCGGCACAGCCCGATAAGATGGCTCAATAGAGCCAATCGGGGACGCTTGGCAAACAGACTAGGGGCGCAAACAATTAAAGAAGCGCCAGAATGTCGCGAAGTTAAAGGAGGTAAGTTGACCGGCCTTTTTTCGAGCAACTCGGCTTCATGCCCCTAGCCTGTTTGTCAAGTGCTTAATAGCACGCAGTATAAACTTAGTACGCCCTGTCAAGGGTGCGCTAAGTGGTGGGTGTGCTGTGTTATTTGACAATTGAATATGCCTGATGATGAAATTGTTTTTGATTTAGACAATCCGTTTAGGGTGCGACAGGTATGGCCGGCCCCTACTGGGCAGACCGCACCTCGTCTCATTAACACACCGCAGGTTCGAGAGAGCGTTAAGCCTCAAAAGCCTGAGCAAGTTAAATCTGGAAGTATAATCAAATCCGCGCGTAAGTTCGGAGTTGAGCTAGAAGTTAACCTAGGAGGCAGCGGGCAAAGGGCGCTGCGGGATACTCTCTCGCACGCGTTTAATATGGTTCACGATGGTTCCGTTAACCGCGGAATAGAGGTCGTGTCCTCCCCGCTTTCTGGCGCAGCAGGTGAAGCAGAAATCAAGATGGCTTGTGATGCTTTGCAAAGGGTTAAGGCGGGCGCAGACGACTCGTGCGGTATGCACGTTCACGTTGACGCGCCAGACTTTTATCAAAGGAAAAGGTTTATAATTATCACGCTTTCGCAAGCGCTTGACGAGCTTAATAGTAAGCGCAAGAGTGAGCCGCAGAGCGAGTATACGATACTCCACGCTAGTGTTATTAAAGACCTTAAAGCCTATCCTGACCTGTATCAAGAGCTTATGTATAATCATAAACTCGATGCCTTTTCCTATCCGCTGTGGCACGAATACGCGCGCAAATGTGCTGCATATTCCGTACTAGTTGTGGGCGATAAGGCTATAAAAGATAGCAGAGTGCGGATTGTTACCGCAACAGGAAGCAGGGGTGCAAGGATACCTCTTAACGAAAAGGTTAAGACCGAAACTGACATAGGAAAGTACAAAGGTGAAGCATGCCTTGTGATAAGTCAATACAAACAGTTTGTGTTGATAGACCCCGAAACCGAGGCGAATACTTGGGTACTTAAGTTTCCACTTGCTGACCTTAGTACGATGAATGGCTCAATCGAAAGATTGAAAAGAGTCGCAGCATTTTATGTTGCGTTCGACGATGTAATCGCGTCCATGCTCCCATGTGATAGGCGAGATAATGACTTCACTAAGAGAGTTAACACGCGCTTGTCTATAGCAGACATAGCCCGTATTGACAATCATACGGAGTTCTTTACCGCTATCTCGAAGAGCGAAAGTTATCGAGCTTTACGCGACTTAATGGGTCAACAAAGGCCAGAGCCTCGTTATAGCGGGGTTAACTTCTTTGCACTCTTAAAACACGGCACAATCGAGATACGATATCACGCTGGTACTACGCAAGCCGAAAAGGTGTTGCGCTGGACAGCGTTGCATCAAGCGATTGTAGACGGCGCAGCAGACTTAAATAATCGTGTGTTCGACCTGCAAAGACTCGAAAAAGCGGCCATGATTATTGACTTGGAGGCTAAAACCAACCTTTTCTTTCGTAAGTTAAGGCTTGATAAGTCTACCGAGGAATATTTGCGTGAACGCATAGCCTCTTTCTCTAAAGAGGACAGTGTTTTTGTCGAGAGCTTAATGGCCGATGATGGCACACTTAACTAATATGTGTGGCATACTATGGGTTCAGAGTAAGCGCGACAGAGATGCGGTTAAGCCGCTTCTTAAGCGGTACAGGGTTCAGGACGGTCGTGGCACCGATGGTTTCGGATTTATGACCGTCAGTCCCGATGGTAAAGCAAGCGAGGTGTTCAGAGCTACGCAGGAAAAAGACCTCTTAAGGGGAATAAAAGACTCCCGAGCAACGAGCTTTTTGTTGCATCACAGGTTCCCGACTTCGTTACCAAACTACGAGGGCGCAACGCACCCTCTGGTTGTTAAGAATGAAGCCTTTAAGTATGATTATTATATCGTACATAATGGTGTAATCAGCAACTATAAGACGCTGTTCGAGGAATATCGCAAGCGACACAAGTTCTTAACGGAGATGGAGGAGGTAAAAATCCACCGCTTCGTTAACTCCGACGAGTATTACGAGTTCGACCCGACAACTTCGGTTAATGATAGCGAGATTTTCGCTTTCGACCTTGCCGAATACATTGAGGGGAAGTCTAATATCATCCGTTCCTCGGGCACTATAGCCTTTATAGGCCTACAGTGTGAAAAGGATGGCACCGTTGTTAACTTGATTTATGGACACAATACTGGTAACCCTCTTATCATGGAGGACGACAAAGTAATGTTCGCCCTTAAGTCAGAGGGACATGGTGTAGAAGTACCAGAGAATAAGATTTTCTTTAGAAATCTTAACACTGGGAAAACCCTTGAACGAAAGGCCAGCGGGATGCGTTACTTTGGCTATAACTACAACAGTTCTAGCAAGAAAAGTACAAAGTATAAGAGTTGGAGTGCCGCTGGTAAGGGCGTTGACGACCACATTAAAGAAAACTCAAAAGATATTGAAAATATCTTTGGTTGCCGTGAGGATGAGGACGCTTTGGACGGCGTGTTGAGAAAGATGCTTCCAGTTGGTAGCTCCCACACAGTAACTCATAACGACCCCAACTTTGGGAAGTATGTTGTCCCGTTAATGGACACAAGCAACATTGACTTGAGTTATATCGACGAGATAACGCTTGAGGACTTAGGCTTGTCCGAGCGTGTAATTGACGAGCAGATTGAGCTAGCCGATGCCTCGCAAACCCCCGATGATGCTGGTATTATGCGTCAATTGAGGGACGACCTTAAGGCCGACATTGAGCATGAGAATGATGCAGCCGCAGAGCTTAACGCAGCACGCGACTTGTACAAGGATGCGCGGGGTAAGTATCTGGGGAAACGCTCTAACTTGGAAGCGTTCGAGACAGCGCAAAGTATGCTCGAAGTGTCAGAAACTCTATACACTAACGCGCACAGGGACAGGCTCGCAACCTCGGCAGAATTATCCGCTTATATGGGATTTTCCTCCCCTAAAGACGAGTAATATGCCTCTGTCTAAAGACGACATGGAGATATTGGAAGCGCTCCTTAAAAGGCTTCTGCAAAACAGCAAAGACAGCGTGATAAGAAACCATGTGAAAGGTTTAATCATACGCTTAACGCTACCGTCAGGTTAGTTTTATTCCTACCTAATCCGAAAGGATTTTGTACCAATTTAACGCTATCGCATCCCACCTGCGGTAGCGTTTTTTGTTTGGTGGCTGTGCGTTGCATTTGACAAGCTGTCAATAGTAACGCCGAGCCGGAAAATAGCTTGACATAGAAAAAGTCATTTGCTATACTCCCCCTAGAACACAGAACATCAACTAGCGGCCGCTGGCTTGGAATATGCACCGTGTGCATATGGCCACATACGCCGTTACAGGGATTTTGTCAAGTTTAGGGACGGTAGCCCGTCATAGTGGCAGTAACCCACCACCCTTCGGGGCGCGTCAAGGTTTCCAAAGCCTAGACAGTTTGACAAAGTTTTGCGGATATGGTCTAGGGTTTTGTGTTCATGTTAGTTCATTCTGCTCTTTAACAATGCGATATGCGTCAGCACACATGTGGCCTTATATGCCTCACGCTGGCGCAAGCAGAGCCTAGTCCTTGTCTAGGCGGTGGTGCTTAATTTCACGATTAAGTTCGTGCGTTTTTCGTCCGGCATCACCGCCCAGGCAGGGACATTGTGCCCTGTATATATCTATTAAGCACGCTCAACCCCGTGAGTGTTAATACGCGGGCAAGTGTGTAGACGTTGCACCGTTTTGTTTTTGTGCAATCAAGAGATGGCCTGTCTAAGTCCTGTGTGTGTAAACATTTCAGGTAATGACGGGTAAGCCCCTCCTTAAGGACGGGCTGTACATGTCAGGATACACCGCCATGGCCAGGCCTGGAAGTCGGATAATCGAAAGACCCGCCGACCCCTTAACCATATACGGTACACAGCGAGACTTAATAGATATACTCCAGAGCACAATATGGCGGCGCTACATTCTCAAGGCAACTTGCTTACACGTTTGCCCTCTGTCTGGTGTAGCTTAATGAAACCCAAACATCGCCGTCAACAAGTCAAGTTAACAGCTTGACTACCACTTACAGGCTGGTGCTATCCTCTTTGGTGATTATCAGGTTTGCGACAGTTTCCCATATCACTTACGGACGCATTGGTCAAAAGGGTTAACTCGTGTACTCATGTGCCCCGTTAACCTAGCAAGTATTACCACTTGCGGTCGTAGACTTAGGTTTACGATTTGTGTGCAAGCGAGAGTAATCTCGGACATTAAAGGCGAACAAAGTACCCTCCAAAGTCCTATTAAGAATTGACTTAATCCTTGCACACCCACGGGCGAGACTTAGGTTAGACCTGGAAAGCCTTAATGCTTATAGGTTAACGTGGGTGCAATTCCCACCTCGTCCACACTAGAGTTACTAGCTTTATTCTTTATGTTATGAAAATCCTACGCAAGTTTTCAACTGTTGCACTCAAAAAAGCCCTGCAAGAGGGCTGGAGTAAAGAGGGGCAAGCAGAGCTTAAAGCAGAGCTTGCCCGCAGGGAAAAGCGTAACTCGCCACTTAGTAATACTAAGTAATACATGCTACACGCCTACCCTCACGGGTAGAATTATATACCCTAGCGGGAAATAAGTCAAGCGTTTTTAGGGTTCGGCATTACAAAGCAAGATTTGTCAAGCAAACATAGTAGGCAACACAAAATGCTTGCAAGCAAGTACCAGCTTATGATATACTAGTTCCATTATGAATGGCAGGATAATAATTTACCCGTACAAAATAGCCAGCGCCTCAAGCAGAGAACTAGCCAAGGCGCTTCAACGCAAACATGACCACAAGATTTTTCGTGTGTACCCTAATCGCCGCTACCGTAATCGCAATAGCGATGCCGTTGTAAATTGGGGAAGCACAGAGATACCAACGTGGAACCACACCAGCATAATTAACCGTCCAGAGGCAGTTGCCCTGGCGGTTAACAAGCTGCTTACGTTCCGTACCCTGCAAGAGAAAGAAGTCAGAACAGTTCCCTGGACAACGGATATTAACGTAGCCCGCGAGTGGGTGCAGATTTGCGAGCGACACAGGCTCACGGGCAGGGGAGGGCAGGGGATAAGGCTGTCCACTCCAGACACGATACAGGACGCCCCACTGTACACCATGTATCTTTCCCCGTCCGACGAGTATAGGGTGCATGTATTTAAGGGAAAGGTTATTGACTATACAAAGAAAGTGAAACGCACCGAGGACGGAATAGATAGGAA
>JAEHJW020004093.1_pt1 | contig 47597 bp, 64 predicted proteins | sample 9271431 | NCBI WGS metagenome assembly JAEHJW02
TGTTAGTAAGGTAGTGTCTCATGCTGGTTGCAGCCCTGTATCCAAAACTCTTTCGGAATGATGGCTTGGTGAACTTCACATTGCCACTGGCCATTTTCAACCGGCGTCGAATGCTTACAGTTCCTACAATTGGGAACCACTTGAACGTGGTCATGACACACGTCTTGCATGGAACACATATTGCAAACCCAATAGTTGCGTTTCTTGGAAATCTTGTTGGGAACGTCCTTCGTGGTAATGATGTGGAGCGCCTTGTTACGGTTTTCAATAGCAACCTTGGCTTCCACTTCAACAATCTCTGTGTACAGGCGGCTATCGTTCTTGTTGCGGCAAGCGTACAAAATCATCTTTATCCCAAGGTTGTACGCATAGCCGTTAGCCTGAACGTAGTGCTGTGGCTTCGCCCCGGACAGCGTATCTTTGTTTTCCATGAGATTGTTGAATTCTGTGTTTTGCTTGCTTGTCTTGCACTCTAGTACACAAGGCTCTGTAATGCCCATTGCTGGCCAGACAAACACACCGTCACAGCTTCCCCCGAAGTGACCGCCAATGTCAGACACCATGACCTGAACGCCGTCAACGTCTACAGTGTCAAGGAACTTCGCGCCGCAAGCGGTCATTAGTTTGCGTATCTTCGCTTCTTCCCTGTGGCCTTCGTTGAATATCTCCAGCATACGGGCGCTGTGAACGTCTTGCTTGAACCAACGGAAGCTGTACCACAGATAGCGCATACAGCTATGGCCGATGATGGACCAGCCAAGGTGACTTCTAAAGCCGTCTTCAGCATGGGCCAACAGATACTTGTCAAACTCTTGTCTGATACGTTCCGCAATGGTGCGCTTCCAGTAGGCTTGATTCCAGTCAATCTGTTCCCCGGCTTCCATCGCATCTTGTGACCAGTTGTAGCTTTGCATTTTCAATCCTTTCCTTTGCAATTGCAAAGTATTTTTCATCCTTCTCAATGCCGATGAAATTCCGCCCCGTGTTAACGCACGCCACACCCGTTGTCCCACTGCCCATGCAGTTATCAAGCACGATGTCACCGGGGTTGGTGTATGTCTTGATGAGGTACTCCATGAGCGCGACGGGCTTTTGTGTCGGATGCATTTTGTTCTGGTCACGTGGAAACCTAATCACGCTCTTGGGGTAGTTTCCCCACTCTTGCGTAAAGTCCTTCCCGTGCAGCCCATTTTTGCCAAGCGCCCGCCCCACGTCCTCTGTCCCGTGGTGCCTGTGCCGCACACACGGGACTAATCCCTGTGGCACGTACTGCGGCGGACGCCTGTAAAACACACACACATCCTCATGGCTTTTGAGCGGCATCTTTTTAGCGTTTGCAAAGCCGGTGCCCTGCTCTTTCTCCCACACCCATCCGTACTTGAACGCCCGGAAGTTGGAAGACACTAAGGCGGACGTAAAAGGCTGTGAAGCGGTCAACACAAACGGTGTGTTATCCCGCCCAATCCGGTTGTATGCTGCCCACAACTCCGGGAGCGGGATGACTACATCCCAAGCACACGCCGTGGTCCCATACGGCAAGTCACACATAATCATGTCAACGTAATTGTCTGGAATCTCTTTCATCTTTTCCAGACAATCACCCTGCATCAAATACGTCCAAAGTTCAACGCTTCTTTCTTCGTTTGGCTGCATAGCGGGCGTTATTGTCACTAACTCGTTTTGCATCTCGTGTTTTCCTTTCTTCCGTCTTCGCTTCCAGCACTTCTAGGTTGTAACGTTTCTTGCCAGCAAGGTATTGTTTGGCCAGCTTCGTCAACGCTAGTAACTGGTCATCTGACAACGTTGATATGTGCAATTCGTCAAGTATCATTAGCTCTTTCGCCGCCCAACGTATCGCCCCGTCTCTGGTCATAAATCCACAGCGCCAAATAGGGTCAAATGCAGCGTGAGCCTTCGCCCGTAAGTACCGTGTGCGGGCTGTTGCCATGAGTCCCAACGGCTCTGTTGTATCCCGGTGTGTACCAACGCTTGCAGTACAGTCACCGCAATAGTAAATGACAGTCCAGCCGCTTGTTTGCCGATGGCTGTAAATGTCTCTAGTGGTCAGAAACACAAAGTCTGAACCACAATTGTCACAGATTTTGCCACAAGGTTTAGCATCTCCCATTGTTACCCCGCGTGTAACGGGCGGCGTTGGTTGTCACCGCCCGTCAGTTCACTAGCCGTTTACACGCTCTGGCTTACTTCGCCCAAGGGGGAAGGTTGCCACCCGGCGCGGGCTGCTGTTGGAAGCCGCCGCCCTGTGGCTGGAAGCCGCCTTGGGGCTGCTGTGGCTGCTGTTGGGGCTGGAAGCCGCCCTGTGCCGGTTGCTGAGGCTGGAAGGCTGGCTGACCGCCGTCGAACGCGGGCGGCTGCGTTGTCTGTTGCGCGGGCTGCTGAGGCTGGTTGAAAGCCGGGGTTGGCTGTTGCTGCTGTTGCGGCTGCTGTTGCGGCTGCTGTTGCTGCTGACCATTGGCACCCGGCAACGCGCCGTTGGTGTACTTGTACTGTTTGACTTCGCTGTACTTGTCATTGTTGGTCTGTGGGCCAATCGTTGCAAGCCCCTGTCCACCAATCAAGTCTTTCTCAGTGGCCAGACGCAGACGGTTGGTGACATGGCACAGCGCGGACAGTTCCTTGTAGGCAATCTGGACCGCTTGCGGGTTGCTGTTGTAGATGTTGAAGCGGTCAATCTGGACAGCGCCACGGTAAGGACCGTCATCAATGCGCAAGCCCACCTTCAACAGTCCTTCGTTCTGTTTGTCCTTCACCGATTCAACATCGGCGCTGACAATGGTGAACGGATAATCTGCCAGTGGGAGACAGACGCTTACGCTCTGTGAAGGGTCATGTTGTGTTGCGTCAAAATTCAACTGCATGGTGTTCCTTTCCTGTGTTGAAGTGGTTGAAGTTTACGAAACAGCCTTTTTGAAGATGGCGGCTAGGTCCGGGTATTCCACTAGGTCAAGGTTGCCGGACCTATCGCGGGCTTGGTATTCGGGGTATCCCTGTTTGGTGTGGATACCGCGATACTGTTGAGCTACACCATTGGCGTCAAAGTAGTTGCCAATGAACAGATGCAAAACAAGGTCAAAGAAGTAGGGAACTGCCTGTTGAACCTTATCGTTGGACATGGCCGGTACAGCGCGGCGTTGCCCTAACTCATTCTGTTCAACAGCCTGTTTGCCTACAAACACAACGTTCTTGCCCTTCATGTCTCTGAAGTGACGCACCAATTCAAACATCTGGTCACGCGCCGCTGGTACATACTTGCGCGGGTCATTGTTCTTGCGGCGTTCTTCAGCAAAGATGACTTCGGCAATCTCTGACATTGAATCTAAGCATGGCGTCTGGAATTGCCGCGCTTCGTTGGACTTATTGAGCCAAGTAACAGCTTCAACCAAGTCCTTATAGTTGCTCACGTCAATGTACGCAACACGCATCTTGCGCAGTGACAACAAGCCTTCTTCGGCGCTGAAGATGATAGGGGAAGGGGCAGACGCCAGCAATGGAGTCTTACCAACGCCGAATTCCCCGTACAGGACAGCTTTAACACCGTCTTTGGCGCTAATTTTGTCCGTATACTGTATTTGAATGCTCATTGTCAACAACCTTTCCGTGTGTTTGCTTCAACCACATTGACCCGATACCACACTTGCCGCACTTCTTAGGCATACCATGAAAACTTGCGCATGTCCACTTGCATTCAAGACAACGCCAGCCGGTTAGCTCTTGCCTTGCAACTGGCGTTGTCTTGCGGCGTTTGCGCTTCATCCCTTGGAAGCCTTGGGCGGAACCAGCTTGACCGTTGGTGAGGCTGGCTTGATTGTCAGAACGGCGTTGAGCATATCGCGGATTTCCTGCGTTGTCTCATTGTAGTTGGTAACAGACAACTCCGGCTTCCACTTGACCAGCAACGCGGCAACTTCGGATGGCAATTCGTCAAGAACGTCAGCCGTTTCGTTGTTCTTGTTTTCCAGCTTGTAGTCAAGCCCGCGTTCAATGACCAGTTGCCAACCGGCGTCAAGGTCAATGCGTTCCGTACCTTTCACTTTGGTGAACTTTTCAGTCACCAACGCGGCGCGTAGCTCCAGTTCCTTTTGACGCCAGAACTTCTGTTGCTGGTCAGCCGTGTGCCACTCTGCAATGAGCTGGTTGCATTGCTCATGCGTCAGCACGCGCTTGCAGCCTTGATTGATGTAGTTGATTTCGTACTGGTGCGCTTCGTCCTTGCTCTCACCTTCGTACTGCGCAAGAATGTTGCGCGTTTCGCTGTCAAACGCAACAACACGATAGCGCGATACGTCATCTGGCGTTGCTTGCTGGATTTCTTCAAACGTGTAAACGTTCATGCTTCATACTCCAATGGAATCATTGTTGGTGGTGGGAAGTAGTTCAGGTAGATGGCTTGCTGACTGCCACAATCCGGGCAAGTCTTAGCCTTCAACAGCTTCAAGTCTACCTTGCGGATAAGAACGCCGCACTTCGGGCAATGGATTTCTTGCGCAGACGTAGTGGCCATTGTTATACTTTGTCCTTGACAAGAATGTATCCCATGCAGAGCGGGCACTTGTCAACATGGCGCTTCACAGGCTCACAGCGATACACAAGGTAGGCTGACAGCTTGGCGTTTTCGTATCCTTGAATTGTGCGCGGCCAATGCTTGTGCGTTAGGCATACAATGATGTGGAGCAGGGCTTTCATGTTCTCTACCTTAACAGGACACAGAAACCTTGTCAAGCGTTATTTTGAACTTTTTTTGTGTTGACTTTTCCTTGAAGACTTGGTACGGTGGCGAACATGCCAAAGTATATCAACGTCCGATACTCTCTAACTGCTGAAGACCATCAACGTCTTTTGCGGCTTCAGGAACAATACAAAGCGAAGCTAGGGTTACTCCAGCTATCGCAGACTGATTTTTTGCGCCTGTTGCTGAAGGACGCAGAAAGCCACTTGGCAACGGCGTAGCACTCACACTTCTTTAGGGTTATCAATGCTCATTTCGCAGTTGTCACAATACAAACAATGGGTGATACACGCCCCTGATAAGGTTCCTTTGCGCGTTTGGGACGGCTTGCCCGCGTCACCTACAAATGCGTCTGACTGGTGCGACTATGAAAGCGCCCGCGCGTTCGTGCAACAGTTCCCCCAATACGGGCTTGGCTTCGTCCTGACTGAAGCTGACCCGTTCACAGTCATTGACCTTGACACATACAAGATTGACTTGAATGACAAGCTGACGCCGGATGAAAAGACAAGGCTAAAGCTGGCACACTCACAGGTGTTTGAACGCTTCAACACATACACCGAACTGTCACCGTCTGGCGGCGGCGCACATATCTGGTGTGTAGGTGTTGTAGAGTCACGCAAGTTTGATGCGCAGTATATGGAAGTGTATTCAAAGGAACGTTACATGACAGTGACGTTCAACCATGTACACGGCTCTGACATTGCCGAACGTCAAGACTTGTTGAATGACCTAATCAACTATATTGACGAAGCCCAACCGCGCCGTATAAACGCCGGGGCGAACGTTGACCTTGCACAGACCTTGACAGATGACCAAGTGTGTGAACGTGCGGCCAGCGCATCCAATGGTGAGCTATTCAAGGCTCTGTATCGTGGTGAGTGGCAAGGTAAGTACCCAACACAGTCAGAAGCGGACTTGACGTTTTGCAACATCGTTGCATTCTTCACTGACAACCAAGAACAGGTTGGGCGTATCTATTGGTCCAGCCCGTTATTCCATAATAGCCCGAAGAAGAAACGCAAGGCAAAACGCAATTACCTGTTTGATGAAAAGTACGGTCTGGTGAAGAAGTCATTTGACCAGAAGATTGCACCAGTTGACTTGACAGCCCTAGCCGCCGAATGGGAAAAGCGATTGACCAAGGCTGAAGCTAAAGCTGAAATACTGGAGCCATTGCCGGACCCGGCTGAATTGGAATACAAGCCAGACGCGCTTGCGCCCGCTGCTGAACAGTGGCAACAGCCGGTAGGCTTGTTGGGTGACATTGCACAGTACATCTACCAGTCAGCAGTGTTGCCTAACATCGAAGTGGCGCTTGCTGGTGCAATTACCTTCATGGCTGGTATCTGTGGACGCTCATTCAATACATGCACAGGGACAGGATTGAATCAATACGTTGTCCTGTTGGCTGGCACTGGACAGGGCAAGGAAGCGGCGGCGCGTGGTATCTCCAGACTGTATAAAGCCGTGCTGAAGCAAGTACCCGCTGTTCAGGCTTACGCTGGTCCGTCAGAGATAGCCAGCGCACAAGCCTTGCTGAAGTTCTTTGCTGAAAGCAATTGCTTCTGGTCGCATAAGAATGAGTTTGGTTTCTGGCTACAGAAGATGAACAGCAAGTATGCGAAGCCGAACGAATTGACATTGAAGGGTATGTTGCTTGACCTGTTCCATAAGTCCGGCCATGATGACTTGTTAATGGGGTCAATCTATTCGGACAAAAAGAACAATGCTCCATCTGTCAAAGCCCCTTCGCTAACGTTGTACGGTGAATCAACACCAGAAGAGTTTTATAAAGCTGTTGATGAAGCCAACATTGCTGAAGGATTGATAAGCCGCTTAACTATTATCCCTGTGCCAGACGTGCGCCCGCCCTATAACCCGGACGCCGCCGCCTATGCCCCGCCAGACCAGCTTGTGTGGCGTCTCTCTGGCCTTGTGAAGCGTGTAGAAGAGATTGCACAGACGCAGATGTGTATTCGAGTGCCAGAGACGGAAGAAGCCAATACATACCAGCTTGCCTATCAGAAACTCTGCATGGATAGGGTATGGGCTAACCGTGAGGATGTGACCGCAAAGGTCTGGCAACGCGCCCACATAAGGTTACTTCGTCTTGGTGCGCTTATCGCTGTTGGTGTCAATCCTGATAATCCTGTTGTTGAAGTTGAGCATTACCAATGGGCGAAGAAGCTAATTGACTATGGTGTTAAGGCGCTGAAGATGCGCTTTGAATCTGGCATGGTTGGTGAAGAAAACTATCAGGTGGAACAACGCCGTGACCTGAAGCGATTCTTGAAACGCTATGCTGAAATGAACTACTCTGACAAGGCTGCAAAGAGCTATCGCGTAACAATTGATATGTGGAAGGCAAAGGCAATACCATACGCAGCCATATATCAGCAAGTCCAAGGCTATGCTAGTTTCCGCAAGGACCGCAACATTAGCACAGCATTGTTCAATGTCATGCGAGAGTTTGAAGCCGCTGGCTACATCGTCAAGGTTGACCCGGCAACATTACAGACTTGGGGGAAGCGTGGAAATGTGTGGTGTATCACAGGTGACATTGAATAGTCAAACAACATCCTGTCCTAAATGCGGCAAACCAAAGTCTACACAGGCTACGGTTTGCCGTAGCTGTTATAGGGATGCCATCAACGCCGGGGTTAAGGACACCGGGCAATTGCGACGTTGGGCCAACAATGCTGCTAAGGCAGTTATCCTATTCTTTGGGATTGGCCTGTGTAGTAGAGAGTGTAGTATGGGTGTAGTATGCCTAAGTGGTTTAGAATCAGTAGGATGCGTGTGTAGTAGCCAATTCTCCCATATACACACCCCTGCTGACCTAGAACACACACCCATACTACACTATACTACACTCGAAAAATACGGGGTATACTACACATACTACACTTCACAAACCGCTGAAAACATTGCACTTACCTATACTACACTACATACTACACACATAATACAGGATACTACGGGGCATAAAGCGGCGTCTCATTGTAGGTATGGAGGATACTAGCCATGTTGGACATTTAACAGGAACACGCATTGACAGTTGCTCTAGCCAGCCGAAAACAGCCAGAAAAGATTTCCACAACATTTTTGCAATTTGCTCTTGACACCGTTGATAGGGTATGGCATTCTAACAATGTCAACAACGAAAGGAACAACACAATGCAAACGAAGTTCAAAGTCCTTGGAAACACCGATGAAATTACTACTTGTGACTGCTGTGGTAAAACTGGTTTGAAATCAACTTGGGCTGTTGAACTTACTGAAACTGGTGAAATTGTTTATTATGGTTCAGTCTGTGTTACTCGCAACACTGGAATCAAGAATCCTCAAAGCGCCGCTAACGCTTATGAGCGGGAACAGATTAAAGCCGCTCAATTGAAGTTCCGTCAGTCAGCCGAACACAGGGCGCTTGAAGCTAAGTATGCACTTCGTAGTTCAATGAAGATGCTACCCGGCTTGGAAGCAATGAAGTTTGTTGGCGCTGAAGTGAAAGCGGCTAATGCAAAAGCAACTGAGATTGTTGCAGAGTTTGGATTGAAGTGCGGAATCTATTCAATCATGTAGGTAGCAAGCAAAATAACGCTTGACAACATCAACGCAGTTTGCTCACCTGTTCTCAGAAAGGACACAAGAACATGAACAACTATAATGTCAACGGCAAAGAGTTCAATGGATACATGGAAGCTGTTCGCTACGCTGATTCGATTAAAGGCAACGTTGTTGAGATTGCTACCGGTTTGATTTGATGGATTCCTGCAAAGCCTGTCAAGAAGCGCGTTCAGCATGTTATCAAAAACGCTGATGGTTCTTTCACTCCCTTTACTAAGGTTCGCAACTAATGCCATACTACATTAGCCAAATTCAAGGAACAGCGAGACATGGCATTGTTTATCGTTGAATGCAACAATCACGGATACAGGACACGCAACGAATATCAGAGTGGAGGTTACTGGCACGTTCAGTATCATCACTATGAAGACTAAAACCATTGAACAGCTTGAGCGTGAGTTATTCGCATATCACGCCGCCGTTGCCAAAGCCCGCGAAATGGGGCTGTTGGTGCCAACCATTATCGAAATTGCAGACCTTGTAGCGTTCCCAAAGGAAGATGAGCGAGACAATAATCATTAGCGGTAGCCGTGGCGGTGGGAAGACAGCAACGCAAGCCCACCGCCTTTCCCTTCAACTTCTGTTGGCTGAAGAGTTGCTGGCGAAGATACAACGCAGCCCGGACAAGGACTTGCTGTTGCTTCGTGAAGAAGTTCGCAATTACTTCGGTAAGTATAACCGTGCTGCACTCATGCGAAGCATGAAGAAAGGTTGACAACAATGCTTATGTGGATAATACTAGCAATAGCATACATCGGCTTCAGCTTCTTTGTCTGGTCGTTGTGTGTTGTTGGAAAGGACAGAGACAATGACGAAATGGATTAGGGATAATCAGGAAGGCGTTGTGTTGGCACTTATCGTTGCAGGAATGTTTGCAATGGCTATTGGCCTTGGTACTAGCTACCGTGGTGGACAGCCTTGGATGTTTCAACCGCAGTTCGATGCAGCCGTGCAGACGATCAAGGCGGCGCTATGATTCGCATTGAACTTAGCACGGAAGTATGGATGTTATTCGCAGATTGTTTGCGTGTACTTCCATACGTTCCACTTGACAGGAAGGACAAGTGACATGATCCAACTTTGGTTCTGGACAACGTTTATCGCCATCATTGGCGTTGCCGGATTCGTTAGCATTGTTGTATGGTCTGGCATCGAAGGTTGGGCGCTAATCGCTCTGGTGACAATGCGGATGCTGTTGCGTCTGTTGAAGTTCTCATTTGTGCTTGCACTGGTGTACCTGTTCGTGGTAGCTTGGTGCTTGCTCTAACCACTGTATCAAACGTTGCATCAACAAGGAAGGTGAACCATGTTTATTGAAGTCACTGAAAAGGCCAATCACCCTGAAACCGGCGAGTACATGGAAACGAAGATGCTGCTGAATACCCGCTTTATCGGCGTTGTGTATGAAGACGCTGAAGGTAACGCACACATCATCGTTGACAAGTCCTTGCTTTCAGACAACGTGACCCATGTTGTCGAATCCAAAGCGGAAATTCAGCGCCGTATTGAAGTGGCGTTGTACGGTGAGCCGAACGAATATGACCCGGCCAGCCAGACACCGTTGCTTCCCTTTGAAGGCGAACAACCCGCCGTATAAACGCTCACTGACTGTCAAGGGAAAGTTTTTACAGATTTCCCTTGACAACAACCGGGCGGCTCTGATAGCGTCCGAACATGCGCCTTATTGTAGGTGCGAAAGGGGTACTGAACGCACATGCCAAGACAGAGATTCGCAATTGAGTTTGAAGACGTTGAAGGCAATGTTGTTGTTGCTTTCTCTGACATTCCAGCACAGACGAAACAGGAAGCCATTGAAAAAGGCAAAGCCTACCTTCAATCGCTGACGCCAACGGCCATTCCACAGCGCCGCCCGCCGTCCCTTGCCGAAGCCATCCACGCAACGTTGAACAGCGTCTATGGCAAGATGGCACAGGAAGCCGCACAGGACACCGGCGACGGCGAAGAAGGACCAGAGCCGCCCGCGCCCGTCACCAAGGCCACCAAGGGCAAGCGAAAGCCGAAGAAGTAGCCATGTCAATGCGTGGTAGACAACGCGCAAGGAAAGCGGCTCTGGAAGCGAAGAAAGCCAACGCCAGAGCCGCACACCTAAAATTCCATCAACAACAGGCAGAAAGGCTAGGTATGGATTCGCGTATAATGGGGCAAGTGCCGGACAGCGTGAAATACCGTCAGTTGATTATGCAAACGCTGACGCAGTTGAACAACACCAACACCATGATTCAAGCCGTGAGAGAAAAGGCCAACGAAGCGGGCGCGGCTGGTAACATGGAAAAGGTCAAGGAAAGCGAACGTCTTGTTATGCACCTTGACAACAAGAGCGTCACATTGCTTTCCATCGTTGCCACCTATGAAGTTGCGTTTCAGGCGGCTATCAACAATGAGCGCAACGCCCGCATTGACAATGACACAAAAATTGTCTTGCCGTTCAAGAGTTAGCTTGACAACAATTCGCCAAACGTTGTAGCGTGGAAAGCATGGAGGACACACAATATGGCGTTTGGCGATAAAGTTTCTTGGGATTCAGTTGGAAGCGTGGTTGTTAATGACAAGGGCGTTGTGCATGAGACGCGGCGCGTTGGCAACATACCGGGCTGGTCCTTTGCTCACTTCTTTACGTTGCAGAGACGTATTGATATGCTACATGGTATTGACCCGTTCCGCAACACGATTACCGATGCACTTGCATACAATCCTTTGCGGCGTTGGATGATTGCAAGAAATGTAAACACTGGCCCTGTCTGGCCACAGACCAAGCTGTTTGTTGAAGGTGACAAGCTATGATTACGCCCGAACAGATGGCCAAAGCCGGTAGCGAACACGCCCACCAGAGCGCACTTTTCTGTTGGGCGGCGCTACCCGAACCACAACACTTATACCCGGAACTGCAATTGATGTTCGCTGTTCCTAACGGCGGTGAGCGCAACCGCATTGTTGCAGCCAAGCTGAAAGCCGAAGGTGTTAAGGCTGGTGTACTGGACATATTCTTGCCAGTTCCCCGGCTCATCAAACACCAGCAAGCCGCGCTTGACAGTTGGTATCATGGAATGTTCCTTGAAATGAAGCGTCACCCCAACAAGCCAACAGCAGAGCAAAACGAATTCGCTGACAAGATGCAACGGCTTGGCTACTACTGCGCAGTTGCCTACAGTTGGGAAGAAGGACGTAGCAAGTTGATTGCCTATCTCAAGAGCGGAGTGTGAAGCATGGCAGAGATTCAAACAGGTATCATCATTCATTGTAGGCGGCGCAAGGCTATCCACACCAAGCGCAAGTTTCTGGCCGCGTGTGGTTCCAAAGTTACCTTCAACCTTGACGCTCATGGTTTCATCGTATTCACTGAATCAGACAACGCCCGCTGCAAGCCGGGTTGTGAACACTGCAAAAAGAAAATTCAAGATTCTTCCAAAATAGTCTTGACAACATCTGCGTAGTCTAGTAGAGTTGGCACAGTAGTAAAACATTTTACACACCCTAGACGGTGAAAGGAAACGAAACATGGCAAAGAAGAATAAGAAGGACGTTCTGTTGGGCAGCATCGTTGAAGCCACCAAGACGGCGGGTTACACTCACGTTGCACAGGACGCAGACCTGAAGGCGCTGGTTGAGTCCGGGCATGTTGAGGCTGACCCTACCAACATTGCAGACGGCAAGATTGCTGTTCGCGCAACGGCTCTGGCCCTTGAAGCGCCGGTTGCTGTTCCCGCTGCAAAGCCCGTTGTGACCAGCATCGAAATTCTGACTGGTGTGGACATTCCTACCGCTGTGCGCGGCGCTTCCAAGAAAGAAGTGTATCCGTTCAGCAAGCTGGAAATTGGCCAGTCGTTCTTTGTGCCGATTGACAGCGAAAAGTTTGCCAGCACGGTTTCCAGCGCCAGCCGCCGCTTTGCGGTGAAGACGGGCGAAACCGTTGTGAGCAAGCGCACTGGACAGCCCACCGATGTACTCCAGTATACCCGCAAGTTCAGTGGCCGCGCTGTCAAGGCTGGCCAGAAGTACAGCAACGGGTTTGTGGAGACGGCGGACGGTACGCGCGTGTTCCGCACGGCGTAAACCAACACGGCGGATAACAACGGTTTACGGCATCCGTTCAAAATGCCGTTGGTGGCCAGCCCTTTTGCCGGGGCTGGCCTTCTGGCGTCTGGAGCTAAAAATAATTTCAAAATAGTTGTTGACAAGGTGTGTAAACGTGATATGCTCTATTCATTGGAGGAAACAACGTTATGTGCAAGACGCGGGAACAATGGTTAGATGAAGCGGTTGAAATGCTGAAGCCGCTGTTTGATGATGGCAACCTTGAACTGCCAGCCAAGCTGAAGGTGTCATGCGGCTGGCCTACACATAAGGCGCTGGCTGGAGCCAAAGGCCGGGTTATCGGTCAATGCTTCAAAGACATTTGCAGTGAGACTGGCCACAATGAGATTTTCATTTCCCCTGTCATGGCTGACGGCGTTGAAGTGTTGGCAGTGTTGGTGCATGAACTGTGCCATGCCGTTGACAACTGCAAGTCACAGCATGGGCCAGCGTTCCGCAAGATGATGGAAAAGGTAGGGCTGACAGGCAAGCCAACGGCTACCGTTGCCGGGGATGACCTGAAGGCAAAGCTGGCTGACATTGCCCGCGAACTTGGCACCTATCCCCATTCAACGCTTGACGTTACCAAGCAAGTCAAGAAACAGTCAACCCGCATGATTAAGGCTTACTGCGATGATTGCGGTTACACCATTCGTCTGACAAGGGCTTGGCTGTTGCAAGCTGTTCCAGACTGCCCGTTGTGCGGTAAAGAATTCTCTGTTGAAGATTTTTGAAAATAATTCAAAATAGGGCTTGACAACGGTTAACCCCTTCTGTACTATTCAAGTCATGGAGGCAACACCAATGTTAAGCTATGACAAGTTCCGCACCAATCGTATTCTGAAGACGCATAAGAATCGGATGCAGGAAGTAACCTTTCCTATCCTGTCACGGTCCAACCTTGCGGGCGTTGAAATGACCGCCGTAACCATGTCAATCAAGGATGACACTGGTAAGGCTTTTCGCCTGTACATGAGCGTTGAAGAAGCCAAGACGCTTGCCGCATCCTTGCAATCAATCGCAGAAAGGGGCGTGTAAACGCATGATGATTTATGACCTGACGTTGCGTAGCGGAATGGCCCGCTACAAGGCCGAAGAAATGAGGATGACATGACAGTTTGGGTTGTCACATATCGGGGAACAGGTATGCTGGCATTGGCATACGCATATACCACTGAAGCCGCCGCACAGAAGGCTATGGACAGTATCAGCATGGGCGGAATGCGGCTAAGGAAGTTGGAAGTTGTAGACAAGTAACAATCCTGCCAACCAAGCCCCGGTGTATCCGCGCCGGGGCTTTCCTATTGACATAACGCCCCGCCATGACGCAGCCTGTAGCCTGTACTGCGTTCAGTACCCTAAAGCCCCTGCTGGCCTGTCTAGGGCGCTTGTACCGTGGCCAGCAGGGTACTTTTGGCGGGAGAGGCTACCATGCCTACAGTCACACCAGCACAAGCCGGAGGAATCGCCGTATGCACCATGCTTGACCTGATAGCATGGTCAGAAGGAACGGCTACCAGCCCGCTCACCAAAGACACCGGCTATGACGTGGAAGTGTCAAGCGTCAACGGGCCAGCCGTCTTTGAAGGCTACAGCTTCCATCCTTTTGAGTCCAAGCCAGCGGCCATTGTCCGGCTTGTGCCGCGTCTGTTGTCAACCGCCGCTGGCCGCTACCAGCTTCTTTTGCGGTACTACCTTGCGTATAAACACCAACTGAACTTGACTGATTTTTCCCCGTTGTCACAAGACTTGATTGCCATACAGCAGATGAAAGAAAAACATGCTGTGGCGTTACTTCAAGCGAATGCAGTACAGGAAGCAATTGAAGCGTTAGCGCCTGTTTGGGCATCGTTGCCGGGGAACAGCTACGGTCAAGGTGGTCACTCCATGCAGGCACTATTGAATAAGTGGCAGGAGTTGAGCCAACATGCTTAATTCCACGGCAACAACGCCACAATTTCATGTTGCGCCGGAAAGCGTTTCGTGTATGATGCCGCGTAAGCGTTTCATCCCCCTAGAGAGTTGGACACAGCTACCCATGAACACGCGCATTAGTGTTGTTATCCGCGTTGCCTTTGTCATTGTGTGCGGCGTCCTTTTCTTCCAAGGCAAGCCGCCAGCGATAGGACAACAGCAACACTCCAGTTATATCACAAGCAAGGATGAAGCGCAAGACGTTCAGTTGGGCCAGTTGTCGGACTTCAAGAGCAACCAACAGGCTTTCAATGCTGCAACTGAAGCCGCCTTGCAAAAGCTGGCTGACAAGGAAGCGGCCAGCGAAGCGGAGATACAGAGCATTGAAGGTTGGGAAAAGGGCGGCTTCGGCGTACTTACTGCCCTGTCCATACTGGCTATGTTTTTCCAGTTGAAGCGAAAGGACAAAGTAGAATGAAGCCGGTTATTGCATTCTTCCAAAGTTTGTCAAAGAAGCCTTGGTTTATTCTTTTTCGGGGCTTTTTCATTGGTGCATTCGTAACGGCTCTACAAGCTGGCTACGAAGCGGGGCATGTTGATATGAGTTTGAAAGCCCTGTCACACATGATTGTAGGCGCTGCTATAGCGTCTGTAATCGCTCTGTGGCACTACTACCTACCACAGCCCAACAGCGGCGCTGCAACGCCCGCAGAAATGGAACGCAGTAATGAAAAGGTTTCTGACAGCACTGACAAGCCTTCTGTTCCTTAGCGCAACGTTTGCCTTTGCGCAAGCCGCAACGTCACCAACCACAACCCCGGCAACAACTGCAACAACGGCGTCACCAACAACGGGCATCATTGCCAGCACTGAAGCTACCGCTTTGAGCTATCAGGGCAGTTGGAGTGCAGCAACGCACATCACAGAATCCTTTGACTTGATTGACTTCGGCAAGACGAAGACGAATCACCTGTACTTGATTGGCCATGAGTTGATGGCACCCGGACCCGGCGTTACCAGCTATCTTGGTGGTGTGCGATATGCACCAGACTTGTCAAAGTTGCTGGCAAAGACGAACGTACCAGTGGCCAGCTTTGGCGCTTACTTTGACGGCGCAATTGGCAATTCAATGTACAGCGGCAAGACTGGCACAAACGTTACGTCAATGTTCGGCGGCGGCGTTCAATACAAGCTGACAAGCGCCCTATCGTGGTCATCGCTGCATATCGCGTGGTTGCGTGTTGGTGGACAGAACGCAGTTGAAATGTCCACCGGCTTGCAGTATGTGTTTACACACTAGCTTGCGCGGTTAGCTCACGCCCAAGAGAAAGAGTTAGCGGAGTATAGCCAGAGCTAAAGGAACAATGGCCATGAACACAGTGACTAGCATTGCCAAGTCATTGATGTTTGCGGCCATTGCCCTTTTCTTCGGGGCGTTGACTTATGGTGTGTATGTAGGCGCTAACGCCGCCAAAGTTACACAAGCCAAGCTGAACACAGTTCTTGACAACAGTAACACGGCACTAACTGAACTGAACAGACCGAAGACGGGAGTTATTGCGCAGACCTATTCAACGATACATGACTTGCGTTTAACTCTTGACAACACCAACAAGGCTGCAATTGACGAAAGGTTGTTTCTGGAAAAGACACAGCCTTTGGAAGTGGAAAAGTTGAATGCAATTCTTGACTCGACTAACAGCCTGGTCAATGCTACTAGCAATAGCATTGGTGTTATCGCCATTCATACTGATACTGTGCTGCATTCTGTGCATTCTACGTTGGATGAAACAACCAGCACGTTACATTCTGCGAACGCGCTAATTGGCGATAAGTCAATACCGAAGACATTAGACAACATGCAGCAAACAACGGCGTCTACCGCTGCAATGGCGAAGGATACGCAGACCGCTTGGCATAAGTTCTTGCATCCAAGCTGGCCACAGAAAATATGGAATGGCGTCACCGGCGCTACCATATCCATTGCAAAGTTCTTCTGGTAATGCTAGGTTCTCTAGCATGGACTTTCCCACTGAACACGAATGCAAGCTGAAGTTTGCATTTTATCTTTACAAGGCCAAGGGCAATGCCTTTGAAGCCATGAAGATGTTCCGTGCCAAGTTCGCTTGGGTAGACGATAAGTTTGAAATGCAGTATGGCAAACTCTGGCCATTTGACGATGTTGTTGAAGATGAAGTTGCCAAACTGCAAGCCCAAGTTCCTACCAAGGAAACGTTTGTAAACTATCTTTGGGAAACAATAGATGACGCTCGAAAGGCTACGGATTACCGGGCTGTAGCCAGCTTGTCAAAGGTGTTTGGAGACACCACAGGATACATTACAAAGGTCACCAGCAATGCCAAGGACCAAGGCACTGAAGATACCTTTGATGATATGAGCGTACCGGGCGTTGAAACGGAACCTGTACCGGCCATTGCTGAAGGGGTGGAAGATGGCGAACTTCAGCCAGAAGTCAGTTAGGTTCATTAGGACGCATCCCAAGCAAGATGCGTTCTTTACCATCTTAGAAGGCGCTGTTAGGTCATCTAAGACTTGGACAATGATACCCAAGATAAGGGGCGTTAGAGCTACTGCAACAACGCCCCGCGCTATCGGCTTGAATGACTACAGCGTTCAAGGTGACCGCGTGTTTTTCGGCGTCTCCAAAGACACCATTTATAACAACGTTCTTAACCAGCTTTTTGACTTCATCGGAACCAAGAACTATACCTACAACAGACAGTCCGGGGAACTGTGGCTGAAGTCTCTACATGCTAACAAGTGGCGGCGCTGGTCTGTTGTAGGCGCTAAGGACGAAGGTTCGGAAAAGTACATTCGTGGCCGCACAGTTGGCATTGCTTACGGCGACGAATTGACCCTGATTCCAAAGTCATTTCTTGACATGATGGTTAGCCGCATGTCAGACGCCAATGCGCGTTTATACGGCACAACCAACCCGGACAGTCCTTATCACTATCTTTACACGGATTACATAACCAACGAAGATAAGTTGAAAGGCGGCTTCGTTCGCCCGATTCACTTCACTATGCAGGATAACTTATCACTTACCAGTGAAGTTATTCGACGTTATGAAGCGATGTATAAGGGCGTCTTCTATCAGCGTTTCATTCAGGGACTTTGGGTTATCGCTGACGGCGCTATCTACAAAGACTGTTTCGATGATAGCAACCTGTACGACAACGCTAACCGCCCGCCTTACCTTGAAAACAAGGTCAAGCATTCGGAAATGTTTCTTCCGATGGACTACGGCACACACAACCCTTGTGTCATGCTCCATGTTATTGATGACGGTATAACCTATTGGGTTGATAACGAATACTACTATGATTCACAGGAAGTTGGAATACAGAAGACAGATGCACAGTACGTTCAGGACGTGCAACAGTACAAGGGATTGTGGAGCGCCAACGATGCGCAAGTTATCGTTGACCCTTCAGCAGCCAGCTTGAAAGCTGAAATGGTTATGAATGGAGTATGGCACTGTGATGCCGAAAACGATGTACTAGACGGTATCAGAAGTGTGTCCACTCTGTTACTCAAAAAGAAGATACGCATTCACGAACGCTGTGTTAAGCTACGGGCTGAACTGGCTTCATACGCATGGGATAAGAAGAAACAAAAGATTGGTGAAGACGCCCCGTTGAAGACGAATGACCACGCGCCAGACGCATTGCGTTACTTCGTTCAGACCAAAGTTCCGGCATGGAGAATAGCCGCATGAGTTTCACACAATATGGTGTTGTCAAAGCCGCTGTTGCCAAAGATGCCGTTGGTATGGACGTGTTCACCAATAGAGCCGCCCGTATGGGCTTCGGCACTGCCAGCGTTGCTGAAGATGCTGAATACCGTCTTGAGCGTTACACCAATGACTACTGGTTGATGGTAACGTTGTTCCGCAATCACTGGTTAGCCCGCAAGATTGTTGAACGCCCTGCACAGGACATGACAAAGGCTTGGCCGCGTCTGTCATGCGAACTTGACCCAAAGCTAATGTCAAAGTTTGACAGGACCATTCAACGTACCTACATACCGTTGCGTGTGAAGAAGGCTTTGACATGGGCGCGGTTGTTCGGCGGGTCCGGGTCGCTTATGGTCATTGATGGCCATGAAGACAGGCTTGATGAGCCGTTGGAACTTGACGATGTTACCCCCGGCTCTTTCAAGGGACTTATCAACTTTGACCGCTGGAGTGGCATAACGCCGAAAGGTCAAGTTGCGGCTGACGTTAATTCCCCGCAAGATTATGGTTGCCCGGAATACTACACAGTCAACGGCATTGATGGACCGTTGTTTGATATTCACCACAGCCGCATTCTTCGCTGGTGCGGTCCTGAAGTTCCCCAACCTGAATATCAGGCTTCGATGTATTGGGGCATTTCGGTACTTGAAATCTGCATGGAAGAAATGCGTAAGTGCGACAACATGGACTGGTCCATTCTCCAGTTGATGTTTCGTGCGCAGATACTTACGCAAGTCAACCCGGAGTTAGCGCAGTTGCTTTCCGGCGCTTCGGCTTCGCAACAGGCGGCGTTGAAGTTCTTTCAGACGATGCAAGCGCAGAATGAGTTACTGTCTAACAACAGTATGCTTGTGTTGGGCAAAGAAGGTAAACTTGAATCTCACCAGTACAGCTTTGGCGGCGTTGCTGAAATTATGGCACAGAAGCAAATGTACTTGGCTGGTGCTGCTGACATGCCGGTGTCATTGCTGTTTGGCCGCACAGTTACCGGCTTGGGCCAGACTGGAGACGCTGACGTTAGAAACTATGAGTCAAAAACGTCACAGGGTCAACAGGAAGAAGTTAGACCGAACCTTGACAAGCTGTATCCCGTCATTTGTATGTCAGAGTTTGGCGAAGTGCCGGACGACTTAGACATGGTGTTTCCAGCCGTTCGCGTACTCACTGAAGAAGAAAAAGCTGACCTTGCGCAAAAGGGCGGTCAAGTTATCAACGATATGTATTCGGCTGGCATCATAAGCCAGAAGATTGCAGCCAAGGAACACAAGCAACTGTCCGAAAAGACAGAGATTGGCAGCAACATTACCGATGAATTCATTGACACCTTGGATGAAGAAGTTAATGTCCCGCTGGAGATTGAAGCCAACGAAGCCCGCGCCGGTACTGAGGAATTTGAAGAAGAAGCAACACCGAAGCCAGCCAAGGGCAAGGATGCTTTTGAAGAAAGTGAACATCCTAGAGATGAGCACGGACGTTTTGCATTATCTCAAAAGATAGCTGAAAAACTCGGTTATAAAATTGTAAACCATGGTTCTGAAGAAAGCTATGCTAAAACGCCCGGTTATAAACTAGGTACAAGTGGATATGCTTCTTCGCAGCACAAAGAAATTCATTTAAATACTTCAAAACTATCCACAAAAGCTGCTGGTCATTACTTGCATCATGAAGTTGGTCATATTCTTGATTATGACCATAGGAAAGTTGACAGTTTTAACAAAGCATTAGTTAGGTTTCACAAAAACTCAAAGGAGTTAAAAAATATTGCAAATGTTTTTGAAACAAACTTCAATATGAAAACAGATGTATTGAAGTATCATAAAAACTCTGTTGGTGAAGTCATGGCCGAAGCATTTGCAATGTATCAAGAACGCCCAGAAGTATTGCAAAAAATTGCTCCAAAAACTTATGAAGAAATGAAGCAACATCTTGCATCCTTGCTAAGTTCGGTAAGCAAGGATGCAGCGCCGGAACACAACAGGACGGTGTTAGACAACTTGAAGAAGGCGCTACATGCTTTCTTCAGTTACTTCGGCAAGTTCATTGATGAAGAAAAGAACGAAGCCAAAGACAGCGCAACTTGCGCGGCTTGTGACAGCGGAGATTGCACAACTCATGGCAAGTAAGCCATTTCAGCGCCCGGAACGTCTTGAAAATCTCTACCGGGTAGAGATAGACAGGCTCATGCGCGAGTATTTATCTTTTCCAACAACGGCAACGTTGGGAGAGATAAACGCCCGATTAGTGGAGTTTGCCCACGCGAAAAATTTTTTCAAAGCGTTTGGTCAGAAGATGGCCAAACGCATGATAACTCAAGTGGCGGTAAGCAATGCCTTATCTTGGAGGCAAGCCGCCAGCCAGTCATCCAATGGGCGTATTATATACCAAATGCTAAGGTCTGAAACAGCGGCCAGCAATGTTGTTGGTATGCACATTGGGCAACTTATCAACGAAAACGCAACACTGATAACTAGCGTTCCGCAAAACGTAGCAGCGCAACTTACCCGCTTCATTCAAGAACAACAGATTAAAGGCTTGCGCTCTGAAGCTATCGTAAAGATGATTGGCCCAAAGTGTGCCCATCTTCGGCGGTACGAAGTTGCAAGGCTGGCCCGTACTCAAGTTGCTAAGGCTGACACTGCCATTACTAGAGCGCGGGCGCAAAGCATCGGGCTTAACTGGTATCAGTGGCACACCAGCCAAGATGCCAGAGTTAGAGACAGCCACAGGAAGATGAACTTGGTACTGGTCAACTGGAATGACCCGCCCGCGCCGGAACTACTTGTAGGTGAAAAGTCCGAAGGTCATTACCACGCTGGTAACATCTGGAATTGCCGTTGCCCTGCAATACCCATAACATCGTTGGCTGACATTAGCTTTCCAGCCAAAGTGTACACAAACAATTCAATAAGGCGCTTGTCTAAACGCCAGTTCGTGTTATTGTCTGGTATGCCAAAGGAACTTGCTGCATAGGGAGATACCTACAATGCCGCTAACGTCGAAAGGGCAGGAGATTCAAAAGGCGCTCACCAAAGAGTACGGTGAAAAGAAAGGTGAGCAAGTATTGTATGGTGGCCAGAACAAAGGAACGTTCACCGGCATTGACAAGGGCATTGTTGGCCGCGTTGATACCAACATCATTGGCGGCTTTAACCAAATGACAGGGGCTTACGTCAGTGGCGGAAAGAAAGAGTAAGCGCGGATACTTCGGAACAAAGTTGTCTGATAACATGATTCAGACACCCGAAGGATACCTTGTCTGCAAAAATGCAGTGCTGGCCCGCACTGGCTTTCAGGAATACAAGGGCGTTGACCTTGCTGAAACTGAAGCTGAAGACTTGGTTGAAGGCGGGCTTCAGCCGCACAACATTTACAAAGTCTATCGCCCTGAAGATGAAGTATTCAGGCGCGAAACGTTGGATTCCTTCAACGGGAAAATCTTTACCCTAACACACCCGGACGAACTTCTTAACATTGATACCGTTGCCGAACATGACCGTGGCCATGTCTTGAACATACGCCGTGGTGACGAATTGTTGGATGACGGCAACATAGGAATGTTAGGCGATATTATGGTCACAGATAAGGAAGCTGTGACCGAAATTTTGAATGGACTTAGGGAGCTATCTTGTGGTTACAATTACCACATTGCCCTACGCGGCGGTAACTTGATTCAGGTTGATATTGTCGGTAACCATGTAGCTCTAGTTAAGAATGCAAGGGCTGGCAAAGTAGCTTCAATCAAGGACGCGGCGTTGGACTACGAAGGTGTAAGACGATGGTTCTGCAACAGCAGTGTTGAAAGCATTGCTGCAATCTTTTGAAAAGGAAAATTGACATGGCAAAAAGTTTTTCACCATTGCTGAAGAAGTTGCTGGCCATCGGTGTTAAGGAACACGCAAAGACGGCCAGTGAAAGCGAAATTGGCGAATTGCTGAAGATTGGCGTTGCGATGGATGAAGGCGAGTCCGAAGGCGCTGACGCCGATGAACACCCCAAGGGCTGCAAGTGCGCAGACTGCAAGGACAGCAAGGGCAAGGACTCCAAAGACGGCAAGGACGCGAAGGGCGAAGACGCCCGCAAGCGTATGCACGATGCCCTTGACCGCATGTTGGACAGCAAGGACGATGAACAGGCGGCGCAAGACGCTGACATGGAACAGTTGCGCGGGCTGTTGTCTGGCGGCGCGGGTTCCGAAAAGACGAAGAACACACCCGGCGTTGACGGCGAAGAAGACGAAGAAGGCGAAGGCGCTGACGGTGAGGAAGAAGAAGGGGAAGGCGAAGACGGCGACGAAGACGAAGAAGGTGAAGGCGCTGACGAAGCCGTTGAAAGCGAAGCCAGCAAGCCCCTTTCCGCCGCCGAACGTGCCAAGTCACCAGCGCCGTCAGCAGTTGACGCCGCAACCGTACTGAAGGCTCTGAAGCCTTTCGTTGCCAAGGCCAATGACAAGCGCCTGAACAAAGCGTTTGACACGGCCTGCCAGCTTGTACGCGGTACGGCGGCCAAGTCCAGCAAGGGCGGTTACCGCGCCGTTGCAACGGCTTCCAAAGCTGTAGGCAAGGATGCTGCTGACCAGCTTGAAACGCGCAACAAGGTCAACAAAATTGCTGAAGACGCCAACGCTGAATACCGCAAAATGCGCGGCGTCAACACCACGAAGAAGTAACAACGCGGGCAACACCAAACGGGCTGTAAAAATCTTGTAGCAAAGGACAATCAACATGGGTGCTTTTGGAGCAACAATTCCAGTAACAACCCTGAACAACGGGTTTCTTGGTGCGGCTACGCGACTAGGCAAGCGTACCATTACCGCAAGGCAGGTATGCACCACGGCTCAATATGCCAGCGCAACGGGTCCGAACTTTGGTGACCCTTGCGTTATCGTTGCCACCAGTGGAGGCGGTGACACTCTTTGGAGTGTTAAAGACTACATCGGCCACGGCGGAACGTTCACAGCAGAGTTGTTTGCTGGCACGGCGTACCGCGAAGTCAAAACCAATCTGGCTTACGTTGCCCTTGAAACCATCGGCGGCGCACAGATTGGCAACTACGCGCCCGGAAGCATGGCGGAACTGATGGAAGAAGGCAGTACCGCTGTCAAGGTCAACGTTACAACCGGCATTGCTTCACAGGGTCCGGTGTATGTTCGCGTCAGTGCCAACGGCGCAAACACGATTGTTGGCGGCTTTGAAGCGGCCAGCGATACCACGTATACGGTGTTGCTGACCGGCGTTGTGTGGCGCACTGGCGTTGTTGACGCCAACGGATGCGCTGAAATCACCATGCTTAACAGGGTTGCAGCCTAACAAGCTGTAACCCTTGTAGTACCCCGTTGTAGCATCAAACACTTTCACTTGTTGGAGAGAACAACATGGCTTACAGAAACAACCGCAGGGCAGGTACAGCGTTTGATGCTGCAACATCGTCCAGCATGGCTTTCCTTTCGAGCCAACTGGAGTACGCATCGCCAAAGCTGGTCAAGCCCCTTACCAGCATGACACACCCGCGTGACATTACCGTTGAACTTGGTGGCGGCTTTGTCGAATTCCTGTCTGCGTATTCTTCGGACTACGCAACAACGGGAAGCAACCAGTACGGATTGCAGGGAACCAGCAACACCGATATTCCAGAGATTCAGGTTGCCGTCAACAAGGGCGTCTGGAATGCTTGGAATTGGGCTGCTGGCTTCACAATCACGGACATTGACCTGAAGCGTCTGGAGAATGCAAAGCGCATTGGCCAGCCCGCGCCGTTCAGCCTTCAGAAGATGCTTGAAGACGGCGTTCAGTTGACGTGGAACAAAGCCCTTGAAGTTGTTGCCTACAAGGGTTGGTTGGGTCAGCCCGGACTTGTCAACAACCCCACGGTTGGCAACTCCACTGCCCCGGCAACGGGAACCGGGAGCGGAACTGCATGGTCAACGAAGACGCCCGTTCAGATTCAGACGGACGTGAATTACATGATTGAACAGACGCTCATTCAGTCTGCGTATTCGCTTGACGGCATGGCGGACACCATTCTGATTCCGTGGTCTGTCTACCCGGTGTTAATGCAGCCCATGACAACGGGCGGCTTCAGTTCCGTTCTTGAATTCATCCTCAACAACAACATTGCCCGTCAGAATGGGATTGACCTGAAAATCTTCCCGTTGGCGAATGACTGGATTGCAACCGCTGGCAGTGGCGGCGGAACACGCGGTATCGCCTACCGCAACAACGAAGACACTGTTTTGCTTCGCGCTCCGCAGCCGGTAACGAAGGTGTTCACCGTTCCCACTGCTGACAAGGGCGGCGCATGGCAGACCATCTTCAACGGCTGCATCGGGCAAGTTCAGGTGTACCGTTCGCAAGCGTTCTACTATCTGGACCTGATTTAAGGCCAGATACAACAACGGAACCAACAGCCGGTGTCAGTTCCTAGCTGGCATCGGCTGTTCAACATTATGGAAAGGACGCAGACCATGAACGCGATTTTTCGCAAGTCATTCCACTTCACAGAAGACAAGATTGAACACAGCGAAGCGTTGGGCTTCAAAGTTCGCACTGTTGTTCAAGAGACGCGCATCCAAGGCAACGTCAACATTCAGTTCGCGCCGGACTGGATTAAGTCAACGTTGCTGTACAAAAACGGCGTCAAAGACAGGATGATTGTTCCCGTCACTCTGGAGGCTGTAGAAGCCGCACAGCAGCCCGCCCCAAGCGCCCCTATCACTGGTGCGCCCGCTGGCTTCACTGGAGGCAACCAAGGCCAGCAGACCGGCTTCCAACCGCCGCAACAGCCAGTCACAGGCGCGGGTCAAGGCTTCACTGGTCCTGCGTTCGGCGCGAAGTAGTTCAGTAAGCGTGTAAACGCACAGTGAGGGGGAACGATGGCCGCAACACTTAATTACGGCGGATTGCTAAACAGTATATGGGGAAGCTACTTTGATGGCTGTTCCCCTAACTTCGGCAATGCGTCCGGTATCATCCTTGGCCAGAATCCCCCTTACAGTGCAACTGACTTCTTCGCCATGTATCCCAACTTCGGCGGTAATTCTGTAACCTTCACTTGCACTACTGACGGGAGTACCGGCGTCCTTACGGCTGTGTCAACAACCACTGGCCTTATTGTAGGTGCATTGGTAGCCGCGCCGGGTGTGCCGGATGGTTCCACCATTTCAGCTATCAACGCTGGTGCTAACACTGTAACAATCAACAACAATACAACGGCTGCAAGTTCTGGCGTAAGCGCAACTGCGTATCCTAATCCGCTTGTGCCAATTGGCATCTTGAATGCCTACATTTACCTTGCAACGTCAAGTCTGGTGCAAAACCGCTATCAAGAAATGTGGTCAGCGGTCATGGCTATGTTCATTGGCCATTATTGCACACTCTGGCTTCAGAGCCAAGCAACAACGCCGAACGCGAACGCCGTACAGGTTGCAACAAGTGGCCTTGCGTTGGGCATCAAAACGGCAAAGGCGGCTGGCAATGTTTCCGCTGGCTCGACGCCCTTGAATGACCTTGAAGGTTGGGGAACATTCCAACTTACTATCTATGGACAGCAGTTTGCAACAATCGCAAAAGTCATTGGTTCAATGCCAATGCTCTTGTATTGAAAGGACGCCATGCCGCACGATGCAAAGGGACGCGAAGTTAAGCCGGGTGACACTGTAACTGTCACCTTCACCGTCAAGGAAGTTTATGCGGGCAACGAATACTGCAACGCTTCCTTGGAAACTGTGTTGCCGATGTTTCCGGCTGACTACAATACACAGTTGACCATCAACACCAAGCAATGCGAATTGGTGGAACTGGCGGAGTAATGCACCCAACTATCACAGTTAGGGAAGACGGCAACGGCGCTGACTTTGTTAAGGCTGTGATAGGAACGTTGCAGAACGCTAAGGTATACGTTGGCATACCTGAAGCGGAAACTTCCAGAGACGGTGAGCCAATAACAAACGCCGCCTTGATGTTTATACACACCAACGGTAGCGAAGTAATGGGAATCCCCAAGCGGCCAGTTATTGAACCTGCAATTGAAGCTGACAAGCAACGATTGGCCGCAACGTTGGGACAGGCAGCAGACGCGGCGTTAGACGGCGACAAATTAGGCTATGAACGCTACATGAAGATAGCAGGGCAGCAGGGCAGCAACGATGCAAAGCTATGGTTTACTGACCCGCGTAATGGTTGGCCGCCCGACAAGGAAGCAACGATACGCCGCAAGCTGCGTAAGTTGCGTGGTAAGAAGTTCAAGGCTGCAATTAAGATTTTGAATGCGGCTGGTGAGACGGGCGATGTTAGTGAAATTGACACACCGTTGATTGACACAGGCGAGTTACGCAGAAGTATTACTTGGGTGGTGATGCTCTAATGGCTACTATCAACATGGCGGATATTGTCAATGACCCGGACTTTGCAAGTTACTTGCCGGGTGCAATAGCGCGTGACACTGGTAGCTTTGTGTTGGGTAAGTGGAAGTCAGTAACTACCGCCCTTGACTTCTATGGCGTTGTTCAGCCTTCAACAGCCAAAGAATTGAAGATGGTTCCCGAAGGTGACAGGGTAACTGGTGCAATGTCCTTTCATTCGTCTTCGGTTATCTATGAGACTCACAGCGGAGATACCAACAGCCCGGACGGTATCAGCGATGTTATCACTTGGCATAACCAGCCTTACCGCATCATCTATGTTGCGCCTTGGGATACATTCGGCTATTGGCTTGCCATCGGCGTTAGGATGAGTGGAAAATGACAACTTCAAATACATTCGCCAATGGCCAAACGCTTGTTAGCTCTGCGCTAACTACTGACCAGATTGAAGCGTTGTTTCAGGCGCTTGTCTGCAACATCCTTGGCATTACCATCTTTCAGCCTTACACGGCGAACGTGAGTGAAGGCAGCAACCAAGTAACTTTGACGGATGCCAGCGGGGTATTTGTAGGTTGGATGTTCAGCGATGGCAACCCGGCTACCGGCATACCGTTTACACTATTCCCCGAAGAAACAACAATAACTGCAATCAATGGCAATGTACTTACGTTGTCAGAGAACGCAACAGCAACGCTGGCCAACGCTTCCCTGTTTGCCACTGACCCGGCTGCTAACACAGCTTGCCGCATTACATGGAATACTGACGGAGCACCAGCTTGGAGCGTTGGGCAAGACGTTGTTAGTGTCCAGATTGTTGAAGAAGATGACCCGTATAACAGGATTCGCAACAGATGGAATACTGAGAATGACGATGTTACTGTAACTCAAAATGACCAGTATACCCGTTGTTGGGAAGTCACTTTTATATGCCGTGGTCCGGGCGCTTTTGATAGTGTGCGCCTAATTAAAAGTGCTTTGTTACAGGACTTTACGCATGATATTTTAGCAGCGTCACAAGTGTATCTTGTGCCAGACCTTCCAGCGCCGGTACGTTCGCCGGAATTGTTTGAGGGGCAATGGTGGCAGATAACAACGTTGAAATGCAGTTTCTATGAGCAAGTCAACGAAACGATAACTGTTCAGACCGTTGTTAGCACTGAAGTTATTGTTGAGAACAAAGACGGTGTGATTGCAGACTTCACCGTAACATAGGAAGGATAACATGGCGACAACTCCCACATTGCCCTTGAACATTGTTGTTGACGTTGAAGTTGAAGTATCGCAGCAAGCGCCAGCAACGCCGTCTTTCAACCAAGCCCTTATGATTGGGACCAGTACGGTAATCCCGTCAACGGGTGGAGTCAACCCGCGCATTCGCGCATACACAGCGCTGTCACAGATGGCCAGCGATGGCTTCAGCGTTTCCAGCCCCGAATATCTGGCGGCGTCTACTTACGTTGGTCAGAACGCGAACGGCCCCGCGCCGCAATACTGGTCCATCGGAAGACAAGACTTAACGGCGCTTGCTACCGCTGGCACTGCCATTGACGGTGTAAACGGCGGTACGGGTTACGTTGTTGGTGACGTTGTGACCGTTGTTCAGTCCGGCGCTTCGGCTGGCAAGCTGAAGATTACCGGCATCGGCACGGCTGGCATTGTGACCAGCTTCAGTGTCATTGAAGGTTCGCAAGGCACTGGCTACAGCGTTGCTACCGGCCTGCCTGTCACTGGCGGAACGGGAACAGGCTTGCTGGTGAACCTTACCAGTGTAGGCGAAACGTGCCTTGAAGCTGTTCAGGCTTGCCGTCTGGCATCGGCGGCTTGGTGGGCGTTCGCTTCGCTTGCCGCTGTCACTGCTGACCATGAAGCAATTGCATCTTGGGCGCAATCCGCAACGCCCACTTGCTGCTACTTCTTCCAAACTTCTGACGCTGCTGTACTCGTTGGCACTGGAGACGTGTTTAGTTACATGAAGGCCAACAGCTTCAGCCGCGTCTTTGGCATCTATAGCACAACGCAGAACGGCGCGTATCCCAACAACATCTACGCCGCCTGTGCTGCAATGGGCGTTGCAATGGGACTGAACACCGGGCTTGCCAACAGCTTCTTCACGATGAAGTTCAAGGAACTTGTTGGTATCACAACGGAGCCTGTCAGCCAGACAACCATCAATCTCATTGAAGGCAACAACGGCAACCTGTACCTGTCCTATGCCAACACCTACAGTTGGTTGGAACAGGGCGTTGTTGGCAACGGCCAATTCTTCGATGAAATCTTGAACTTGGACATGCTTTCGTCCAACATTCAGTACAACATCGTTGACCTGTTGACTGAAACGCCGTCCATTCCACAGACTGACGCGGGCCAGACGTTGATTCTGAACGCAGTCAATCAAGCTGGCCAGCAAGCGGCAACAATCGGCTTCCTTGCGCCGGGTACATGGGAAGGTCAGACGGTGTTGAATATCAGCAGCGGAACGCCAATCCCGCTTGGCTATCTGGCTGTCAGCCCCAAGTATTCAACGCAGACACCGGCCAACCGTCAAGCCCGTCAATCCATGCCGGTGTACATGCTTATCACGGAAGCTGGAGCCGTTCACAGCGTCTTGATTGGCGTCTACGTTCAACGCTAGTCAGTAACTCAAACTTCAGGACTGGAGAAACAAAGACATGGCCGCAATTGGAACAACTTACAGCTTCAAAGACTTGTCTGGTGCATTCACCAGTCCTGTAGCTGGTGCATTCATCTTCAGTGGTGAAATTGGGCAAGGGCGCGTTGTGGTTGCCAACACCACTGAACACGGCTTGATGGATACCGCGCCCGATGGGACAGTTATGCCGGTGTACGTTGCCGGTGACGCTGGCACTGTCACCATTGAATGCCAGCAGACCAGCCCCATTCACCACTTCCTGTTGAATTGGTTCAACATCACCAACACGCTTGCCAAGGGCGGTGACGTTTCCAATTGGGCAACCGCCGCAATCCTTCTGCGCAACCTTGTTGACGGGGCGAGTCACACCGGCACTGGTGTTTCCCCGCAAAAGGTTGGTGACAAGACTTACACAACGAACGGAACCAACGTTGTGTGGGCGTTGCTCTGCGCAAACCTTATCAACCTGTAACCAATCCCAACAGAGGATAACAACATGAAAGACTTTCCTTTAGGTGAAAAGCAGTACCGCATCCGTGACATTGACGCCGAAGAAGGTTCCTTTCTGGCGTTCAAGTTGACTAACAAGCTGCGTGAAATCATGTCCAACGAAAAGGACGAAGCGCCGAAAGCTGAAGTGAGGAAGGTTGAGAAAGAAGCCGCTGTACGCGGCACAATCTCACTTATCCTTATGAACCTTGACGAAGACACGTATAAGCTGGTGCAACGCAAGGCGCTGGCATTGGTGGACGAAGTTACCGTTGTTGGCGAAAAGGAAGCCTTTCTTCCGATTCTTCGCAACGGTAAGTTGATTGTGCCGGAACTGAAGGGGAACATTGAACAGGTTATTGAACTGACGTTTGAAAGCCTGTACTACAACCTTTCCCCTTTTTTCTCCGAAAACGGCTTGAAACTGTTGATGACTGGCAAGGGATAACGTTTCGCCCTGCTGAATACCCAACATTGGATGTGTTCTTGTTTCGTCCTGTAATCGCTGGCATCTGGCAACACAAGGATGCTAAGAACGGCACGTACACATTCAATGACTTGTTGGATGCTCACGAAATGCTGGACGTGAAAGAAGCCAATCAAATTGCTTATGAGCGTTGGAGAGAACAAAACAAATGAGCCAGCTAACAACACTCAAAAGCTATCTTGTGTCATTGGGCTTCGATTCCAACATGGGCCAGTTTCACAGTAACTTTGAAAAGCCCATTCAAGACGCAAGTGCATTGGTCAAAAAAGAGACGTTCGGAATAGCCGCTGACGTGCTGAAATGGCAACGGTCCATTGTAGGTATGTTTGCGGCTATCTCTGCTGGTGTGCTACATGCAATGGACAAAGTTGCAATGGCAGACCAAGAGTATCGTCTATTCGGGGAACGCATGTTTATGGACACGTCCCATGCGCGGAACCTGAAGATAGCACTTGACGCATTGGGCGAACCATTGGAAGCAATTGCATTTGACCCCGAACTGCATGACCGCTTTATGCAGTTACAGGCAGACCAGAAGGAAATGACAAAAGGGTTGGGCGGCGATTACGAAGGCAACATGAAAAAGATTCGTGACGTTCGCTTTGAATTCACGCGCCTTAAAGTTGAAATGCAGTACCTAGCAATGGGCGGCGTCAACGCTATCTTCAAAGCGTTGGGCGCTGACAGCGATGACTTGCTGACCAATCTGCGCAAGTTCAACGATTGGATTATTCACAACATACCGTACCTGTCAGACCAGTTTGCAAAGTACCTTGTGCCAATACTCCGCACAACGAAGCAACTGTTTCTGGAGATATGGGACGATGTGAAGATGGCCGATGTTATCTTTCAAAACTTCGTTGGGCTGGTGTCTGGCGATAAGTCTATTGAAGGTCAGACAGCCAGCTTTGAAAAATTTGCCAAGTCCATTGAACACGTCATTGGATGGTTGGGCAACCTTGCGCATTGGATTGGGCAAACGGAAGGTATTGCACTCCACCTAATCACGGCGCTACAGGATTTAATGGGCGGCGATACAGCCGGGGCATTGAAGGAACTGAAAGGGGCGCTTGGCAACGTCAACGCCGGGTCCAGCGCTGTCATGGGCGCTACCATTGGCAGCTTCATAGAGCCGGGCGGAGGCACAGCCATTGGCGCTGCTGTTGGCGGCGGCTTGGGATGGCTCAACCAGAAGCTAAACCCGGACGCAGCCCAACAGACCACAGTTGCCGGGGCTGCTGACGCCCGCGCTGGCGTTCCTGCCCCGGCGCTGACGGGTAGCCTACCCCAAGCCGCCAACAGCATCATGCACCAGGCAATGGCGCTGGCCCGCAAGGTTGGATTGGACACTGGAATACCTGCCAACATTATCTTTGACCAATGGGCGCATGAAACGAATGACTTCACCAACCGGGGCGCAAAGGACTTGAATAATCTTGCCGGTATCAATGTACCGGGCCGGTATGGTCAAGACTATCGTTCATTCGCGTCTTTGGATGACTTCGCAAAGTATTTTGAAGGACTACTGCGCAGCCAACGTTACAGTGGTCAAGGTGTGTTGGATGCCCGAACGATTGAAGCCTATGCCGAAGCCTTGAAGAAGGGCGGGTACTATGGCGATACTCAAAAGAACTACGTTGCTGGAATGGAGTACCGCGAACGCGAACACCACACGTCAACCACAATTGACGTTGGCGGTATCTACATAACACAGCCCAACGCTTCGCCCCAACAGATTCAAGATTCCGTCAAAGCTGGAATTGAGAATGCGCAAGGCAAAGAGATTAGCCGCATGTTTCCTCAAGTGCAAGGGGTGTACTAAATGAGTGCTGGCGGAATTGCTATCGGCTTGGGCGCGGCGCAAACGCTGGCTGGTGTAGGCAGCATTGCGGTTGTCAACGTCTTGCAGGGCAACAACCCGCTAACTGGCTTTGCTAACCCGTTCGGCAAGTATCGCCCTACAACGTGGCAGAATGGCAACGCACAGTATAGCGTTGTTGTTCCGGCGTCTTCGTCTTCAACGCAGAATCCGCAGACAGGCAACATTACTGCTACAACAACCCCCAGTACCATGTATGTCTTTGATGCTATCTGGCGGGCGGCTCACAGCCTGAAGTTGGAACTTACGAAGAAGCCAGTACAAAGCGGCTTCAACATCTCTGACAATGCCGTTCAAGTCCAGCCGCGCATTACTCTGGAAATTGGCATGAATGACACAATGGACCAGTTCACAGCGGGTATGTGGACTGGCAATAGCAGCAAGTCAGTAAGCGCCTTTCTGACTCTGCAAAAGCTGTTACAGAATCGCGTGTTGCTAACCTTGAATACGCGCCTACAGAGTTACCAGAACGTCATGCTTATTCAGTGTGACCCTGTGGAGGATGCGAAGACGCAGTACGGGTTGCGGGCAACGTTGGTGTTTGAGCAAGTGTTTCTTGTTACGCTTGCCAGCCAGACGCAGAGCGCCCGCCCGAACGCGACGGACAGCACTAGCCTTGGTACGCAGCAACCGGGCAACGTGCCAAGCGCCGCAACCAACAACTTTCAACTGCCTTCACCGTACACCAGCGGCGTTGACAGCAGCAGCCTTACTAACAGCTATGGCAGTGTTCCTAACGCCGGGAGCTGGTCCAGCAACCCAACAGGTACAATACCTTCAACACTTAGCGCGGTGAATCCATAATGGCTGACCAGATTGTTCCACTGACAACACAGCCGTTGCAGACGTTTGAGATACCATTGTCTGTTGGCGGTAACACCGTGCGCCTTAACTTGACTATTCGTTATAACGAAATGGCGAGTTATTGGGTTATGACCATTCAGGACCAGTACGGGAATATGATACTTGATTCAATCCCGTTGATAACTGGAACGTGGCCAGCAGCTAACATTCTAAGTCAGTATCAGTATCTTGGTATTGGCTCATGCTACATCATCAACTTGGGCAACAACCTAAACGATTACCCGGATAACACCAGCTTGGGCAGTGACTTTGTATTGGTCTGGAGTGACCCAACTTCGTGAGTACAACGCCAAACATAACGCAACAGCCAACGATGGCCAGTAGCAAGGTTGCTAACTTCGGCATCAAATGGCAACTTATCATAACTACAACTGGTGGTCAACAGATTGTTGCGTCTTACTCTAACTGGTTGCCCGAAGGCTTGCAATTGACCTTTGACACTTACCAGACTACGCAAGCCGCGTTCTGGTATGCAGACATTGGTATATGGAACTTGAATGACCCAACAACGCAAGTTGTCCTGAAGCAAGGAATGTCTGTCAAGCTGGAAGCCGGGTATCAGACAGGCGCTTACGGAACCATCTTTGAAGGCACGTTGTTTCAGCCTATGTGGGAACGCGAGAATGGCATTGATTACAAGCTGACCTTGCATTGTCTTGTTGGGCTGGTGGAAGAAACGAATAACTTTGTTGCGCTGTCCGTTGCTAATGGACTTAGCCAGCGTGACTTAGTTGCGCGTATGGCTTCTAGCTGTCTCTACAAGCTGGACAGCAGCAACGTCAACTTCCCGCAAGAGCAAGTTAGTAGCCGTGGTGAAGTCATCTTTGGCCAGCCGGGGCGAACCTTCAAGAACCTTGCTGAATTCAACGGCATCAACTATTGGGCTTCGAGCTACGCCGCTAACATCCGTCAGCTATTGCCGCAACAGACAGGTGTTCCAACGTTGAACTACAGCCCAACAACCGGGCTTATCGGAACGCCACAGCAGACACAGGACGGTGTTGACATTCGCGTGTTGCTTGACCCAAGGGCAACGTTGGCAACGCAGTTTCAATTAACACCAGACACAACGATTCGTCAACTGCCCCGCACCCAAGGGAGCTATCCAACGATACTTGACCAGAATGGCTTGTATGTGATAGCCGGTGTTAGACACTTGGGCGATAGCAGGGGCAACACTTGGGACACTGAGATAACCGGCTACACCTACATTGGTAGCAGACTGGCGTTACTGAATCCATGAGTACGACACCAACAACCTTTATCGGCACGGCTTCAGAAGTTGAGCGGCTACAGAGCCAATCTGACTTACTGCAATCCGTCATGCGCAACGTTGCGTATAGCTTGCGCGTAGCTCTACCGGGCGTCATTGTTGACTTTGATGAAACGGCGCAAACTGCATCAATTGACTTGGCTATTCAAGACAGGATTGTATTGAATAACAAGCCACAGTACATGCAGATTCCACGCTTGCTTGACGTGCCAATTGTGTTGCCCCGCGCTGGTGGTTTCACCTTGACGATGCCGATAACAGCCGGGGATGAAGTGCTGGTTGTGTTCGCAGATATGTGTATAAACGCTTGGTGGGCTTCTGGCAACGCCAGTGACAGCAAGGGTGGATACATCGGCACACAACATGAGCGCCCGCGCCGCCATGACTTCAGCGATGCGTTCGCTATTGTAGGTTGCTGGAATCAGAAGCGTGTACTTACCAACTACAGCACGAACGCGGTACAGTTGCGCTCTGACGATGGCAACACAATCATTGAACTTGGAGACGATGAAGTTACCGTTACTGCGCAGACAGTTACCGTCAATTCCAAGGATGCTAACATCAACGCCACTGACAAAGTTACCGTAACTGGTAGCAATGAAGTTGACATTGAAAGTAGCACACTGATCAACATTAACGGGAGTGGCCACACAACGATTGAAGGCAAAGACTGGTTGACGCATACTCATTCCGGGGTACAATCAGGAAGCGCCACAACTGGCCCGGTGAGCTAAATGGCAACCATTTCTATCAGAGCCTTGGACCCCAACCATGACCCCATTTATGGGAATGGTGCTAACTCGTTTCTGACTGACTTGAACGCTGTTGCGCAGATTATTCAAACGCGGCTGTTGTTGTTTGAGGGTGAATGGTGGGCTGACTTAACCGATGGTTTGCCACTGTTTCAGACCATTCTTGGAACTAACAACGGCAAGAAAACAACGGTTGTAAGTGACGCTATCAGGACGGTAATTGAAGGAACGCCGTATGTAACTGAAGTTAGCGCCATTTACACAAACTTCAATGCCGCATCTCGCCAGTACACTTTTGCTTGCCAAGTGGAAACATCGTTTGGCACATTGACAGTTCAATTTCAGCCGGGTAACAGCGCCGCAATTAGCGGTAGCTCTACCACAACAGGAAGCTAACCAATGGCCTACTTCGCACCATACATTGATTCTGCTGGCTTGCATGCCCCTGTTTACACGGACATATACAACTATGAGTTACAGCAGTTTCTTTCCGTCTACGGGCAGGTTGTCAACACCGGCAATGACAGTGCCGATATTCAATGGATTAGCATTTTTTCGTTGATGATTTCAGATGCCTTCAATACGGCGCAACTGGTGTACAATGCACGTTCCCCGCAAACCGCCGTTGGCTCTGACCTTGACGCTATTTGCAAGGTGAATGGTATCTACCGCAAGGCTGCAACATCTTCAACAGTTACGCTAACTATTTCTGGTGTTGCTGGCACAACCATTACTAACGGCATTGCTCAAGATACAAGCGGCTTCCTTTGGGACTTACCTTCAATGGTTGTTATCCCGAACACCGGCACAATCAACATTACTGGCATCTGCGAGACACCGGGCGCTATCTCTGCGCAGCCCGGAACCATTGTCATTGTCAGCAACCCAACGGCGGGTTGGAACAGTGTCACCAACAGCAGCGCCGCCACAGTGGGCCAGCCGCAAGAGACTGACAGCCAGCTAAGGGCGCGGCAAGCCATTAGTGTAGGTATCACCAGCAAGACGCTTGTTAGCTCCACCATTGCGGCTATTGCAGCGTTGCCTAATGTTACGCGCTGGAATCCGGGCGTTGCTACTCCGGGTGGTCCGGGTACTTCAGTTGAGAATCCAACAGGCGCAACCGATTCATGGGGTAACCCTGCCCACAGTATCAGCATGGTTGTTGAGGGCGGCGCTGACCTTGACGTTGCTACCGCTATCTACAACAACAAGACGCCGGGTTGCTTGACCAATGGAAGTACAACCATTGCTGTAACTGACCCTAATACACTGGCTGTAATGAATATTAGTTTCTTTCGCCCAACGTATGTACCAATTTTTGTTGCAATCACAATTCACGGTTTGACAAATTACACCAGTGTTGTTGTAACCAATGTTCAGACGGCAATTGTAAACTATTTGAATAGCCTACAGATTGGCGAGGAATTGACTATCTCTGCCCTGTACGGCGCGGCTCTAGCAGTTATGCCGAACTTGTCACAGCCACAGTTTTCAATTACGTCTTTAGGTGCTGGTACAACGTCTGGAGGCGAAGGAACAACCGATATTACGGTGTTGTTTAATCAAGTTGTTCAAGGAATAACAGCCAATGTTATTGTGACGGTGAGCTAATGGGAAGCGTTACAGGTTTGACATACAGCCGCTTCGGGTATCTTTACGGGCAAGGCGGCTACGGCGAAGGTGGTTATGGTGGTCCATTGTTCGGACCAATCTATAAGGAACCTTTTGCCTATTACTTGAACTTGTTTACGTCACAATACAAGTTGTCTCCGAAGTTGCAGCAATGGGCGCAATTGGCTTGGAAACCTATTGACGACTTAACTAACTGTTTTGCATTTTTGAGTAATAATTTTGACATTGACCAAGCGGTAGGGCAGCAACTTGACATGACTGGACAGCTTATTGGTGTTAGTCGCACCGTTGGGTTTCAGCCTTCTAATGAAGTAAGCCCGGTGTTGGATGATACAACATATAGGCTTCTGTTGAAGGCTCGTATTGCATGGAATCAATGGAACGGCAAAATGGCTTCGCTTTATCCCATCTGGCAATCACTGTTTATTTCAGGGCGTATTGTCATTTTGGACAACCAGAACATGACGGCTACTATTATTATTACTGGTAGTTTGACAAGCATCATTCAAGACTTGATTGTGAATGGGTACATTGTTCCGCGCCCTGAAGGTGTGGAATATATCTATTCATTTGGAACGTTACCGCTATTGGGCGCTGACGAAAACAACACATATATTGCTGGCGCGGACTTGGGCCATGCAAGCTAGGGGGAATGATGGCAGGTAGCAGCAACTTCATTCAACAGAATCCGTCAACGGCAAATCAAGAGACTGACGCACAGTATCAGGCTGACAGCTTGACTACTGGCGGTATCGGCGTTGACGCTATCTTGCGGTCTTCATGGCTCAACAAATACTTCTATCAGCAGTCAACGTTTGTAGCTGCGTTCTGTCAGATGATGGCAAACAAAGGCTATGCCCTATCGGATGCAAGCATTACAACGCTTGAAGCTGTTCTTGCAAATGTGCTGACCAATGCAGATACCAAGACGCCGCTTATCAACGTTGCTTATGCAGCAACGCCAACTTTTGATTGCAGTGTTGCCAATGGTTTTTTCATGATTCTATCTGGCAACGTGTCTTCTGTTTCACTTGTCAACATGGCTATTGGCCAGACAGTAACAATTATTGTTCAGCAGAATGGAACAGGCGGTTACAGCTTTGCTACGCCGTCTGGTATTCAATCGGGTCATTGGTGGCCAGTCAATCAGACTGCCAACGCTTTCACTTGCCAGCAATTCACCAAGACACCAGCCGGTAACATTGTTCGCATGGATACCAGCGAACTTGACTTACAGGCGGCGGTCAACGCAATCAATACGGCTATCTCCACAATCAACGGTGAAGTCTCCACCTTGCAAAGCCAAGTATCTACGCTGCAAGGTCAAGTGTCCACAATCAACAGCGAGATTTCAGGCATTGACAGCAGCATTACCACGCTGCAAGGTCAAGTATCAACGTTGACTGGACAGGTTAGCGGCTTGTCATCTCAGGTTGCTAACTTGAACACCATTGTCAACCCTATCCCCGGTGAGATAACAACGTTGACCAGTGAAGTCAATTCACTTACCGGCGCGTTCGGCCAGACACACGCAACCAATGGTTACTGCCATCTGTACGGCGGTCTGATTCTTCAATGGGGAACAGCAGCGAACGGCGGTGCCGGTAACACTTACAGCCAGTCTTTCCCTATCGCCTTCCCCAACGCTTGCTTGGCTTGCTGTTTCACTGCGCAGTATGAAAGCGGACAGCACACGTCCCTTGCTTCCATCCTTCAAGGCACTCTTTCGGCCAGCGGCTTTGAATGGACTGTAGGCAGTGGTGGAGACGTTGACGGTTACTCCAATCCCATGTTCATTGCAATCGGCTACTAACTGGAGACAACAAAATGAAAAAGTTTCTGACTGGAATTGTGCTATCGTTTTGCGTTGCTTTCGGCTTCGCTCAAACAAACACCACACCGAACATTAGTCTGCAACTTCCCTCAAGGGGAAGTAACAATTGGAACATTCCGCTGCAATATAACTTCAGCCAACTTGATTGTTTTCTATCGGGTGGCTGCAATGTACCAAATTTTTCAGTTAATGGTTATTTGAATGTTGGTGGAAAAATAACTGCTAATAACTTTTTACTGACTTCTTTTCAAAATGCACCTTGCTTATCTACAGATGCAAGCGGAAATTTAATTTCGGGCTGTACTTTAGGAAGTGGCGTTGTTTCTTTCAACAGTAGAAGTGGTTCTGTAACTTTATCTTCTTCAGACGTAGACTCTGTAGGAACTATATCCAACCCGCTTTCAGCTTTGCAGGTAGCCTCAGGTGCTTCTATGGATAGCAATCAAGGAACCGGAGCTTTTATACAACATTCCACAGGCGTGGTTAACAGTGGCCACATCGCGGCCTTCGATTCTACCGGAAACACGATTGATTCTGGGGCAGCAAGTCTTTCTAGTTTCGGGCTAAGCCGCTGGAGTGATAAACTTCAGTCTGTCATTAAGCAGATAGGAAATGCTTCTGTCTGCGAAATCGGCGATTCTACCGTGATTAGCTTTCACAGCAACAACCAAACATACGGCAATTTTATGCCGATGGCTTTGACTACTGATTTAGCCGAACTGCTCTCGACAAAGTACGGTATACCAAGTACTTCATACTCTTTCTATGGGACAGGTGTTACGCCATCTCAAGATACTGTCTTTGGTTATCTGTACAACTATGGCACGGCGCTAGTAGCGGGAACGGGGTGGAGTCTAGATTCAATTAATGTTAGTATCGGCGGCCCGACATACACAACTTCGACAGTAGGAACCGCCACGGCCAATGCTTTAGCCTACACTCCTGAAGGTCCGGTAGATACCTTTTCAATCACTTATCTGACGATGACCAACGGCGGCACGCTCAGCGCGACTGTTGACAGCGGCACTCCTACTACGGTAAACACAGCGGCGAGCACGGCAGGAGCGGGAAAACTTATAGTACAAGCTCCTACGCTGGGCGGCGCTACTCACACGCTATACCTCTCCATGTCAGCAGGTACGGAAATTTGGGTGGTTGGTGTTGAGGCATATGACTCGACTCAAAAAGGTATTCACATTAAAAGAATGGGACAAGGCGCGGCCACGGCGGCTATAAATGCAAGCCAAACTAACTCTTTTAGCCCGGGCAACAGCCTCATTTATCAAACCATCGGCTGCGATGTATCATTTGTGGAGGGTGGAATAAATGACTGGCAAAATGCGGTGTCTATTCCATCATTTACTTCTCAAATCAACACTATTGTGTCTGCTTTAGAATCGGCGGGCTCAGACGTTATAATAGAAGCCCCGACGCCACAGAAGGGCACTCCGGTGGATAGTGTAATGATTCAGTACGCTAACGCACTGGCGTCAGTGGCAGCATCTAATAAAAATGAGGGAGCTTCGCAATCTCTTCCATTTATAAACATACTTAGTTTGTTTGACGGACCGCCGTCTTCGATGAACTATGGATGGGCCAATGCTAATTCCAAGTCTTGGATGTTCACCGATGGAATACACCCTAATCAATACGGGTACGCTCTGATGGCGGCTTCTCAGGCCAACGCTCTGATGGGATTACCGGCTAATTCACTTGCTTCGCCAAGTGTGCTAAATTGGACGCCTAATCTGACTCCTAACAGTGTTACCATCACCAGCCCCCAAACAACGGCAGGTGTCCAAAATTGGATAACTACGTCCAACGGCATTTACAACACTATTTTATGTCATGGTGTTCCCGGGACTGTTGGTTCTTACAATGACTTTGGTCAATGTGATTTTTATGGCAATAACGTGGAAACGATGTCGCTTGGCAGCTATAACGGGGTATGGTTTAATAATCGTGTAGGAGTCGCCATCGGGACTTCTACGGTGCCAAGCTACGGCCTGTCTATCTACCACAACTCTAATAACTCTGTCTATCTTACAACGACTAACGGTACAAACAACACCATTTCGCTGCACTCTCTTTCAGGCTCTTCTGACTTCGGGCAGATTGATTTACTCGAAGCAGGAACAGTCGCCGTTGAGACTAGCGCATATTACGGCCAGTACATCAATTCTACGCAAGGAGGCTTGACGGTAGGAAGCACCACTTTACCTAAGGCTGGTGTTATCAACGCCAATGTAGGGTATACAGTAGGAGGTTCTGCTGCTACATCTGGCCATTACTTACGTGGAAACGGCACTAACTATGTCGATAGTATTATACAAGCTCAGGACTTGGCAAATTCTACGCAAACAACGGTAGCTTGCTCTACATCTGGGAGTGCTGTCTTCTCAGAGCCTATCGCAGGAAGTGCAGACAAAAAGGTGTTGATTCACTTATCGGCATGCGTTGGCACGGCTTCTTATACCTTCCCAACCGCCTATGCAAACATACCTAGTGTGTTTGCATCCAACAACGTTACGTCTTCTATAATAACCGCTGTATCGACTACAGCGGTTACGGTTACGGGAACAACAACAACAACAGGTTCAATAACATTAGAAGATTATTAACTAAAACAACCAATCCATCTTTTTCTTTCGGCGCTTTGAAATGCTTTCTGGCTTGGGTAACACTCCAATGTCAGAAAGCATTTCTGTTGTCTTGTTGATGTAGAACTGGTAATCAATGTCAGCGGGGAATTCTTCGGGTAGCTCCATCAATGGGCGGGCATGGTCACTGTTAGGAACCTTGTTACCGCTGGTGAGATAGTTGATTTCACCTTTCATTTCCGTTGAAACGTACCAACGTATGCACTTTCCCAAGTATTCGCCACTTTTGACCGCTCCACCCCTAACATTGCGGACTGTAACGAAACGTGTAATGTCCCTGCAAGACGTAACAGTTTGTTCAATAGGTACAGCGTCAACCAGAAACTTAACCAGAGCATCAATGCAGATAAAATTCTCAGGGTTGCGAGACAACGGCGAGTTACCGGCGCTACCAACATACGCATAAGTTCCTTTCTGTTTCACCTTGCCAGACGTTGTTACACCAATGTAGTTGTTCACATCACGGCTGTAGATGGCTTTGTACTGCGTTTCTTCTGTCTCAAAGCCCGTCATATATTCCCATTGTTTAATGATGGCTTCAAGGTCTGCATAGCGGCTCTTGGGGCAGTTGATAACAACGCCGTCAGTGTTCGCGCTAACAACATGGATGCCGTGCCATTCGAGCATATCAATCAACAGCAGTAAGTTAAGCTGGCCAGAGACAGTGACTTGAATCATAAGGTCCGGCGAGTACAAGCAAGAGTATGGATTACCCAACTTGCCGAAGCTACCGTTAATGGTAATCTTCAAGCTGCCAGCGGTAATCTTCGCCGTCTTCATCCTTGACTTAATTGCAGCTATCATTACATCTGTCAGCCCTTTGGCCTTCAGTATGTTTTCGCATTCTTCAACTTCCTTCTTCGCGTTTACACGCTTGTCTACAATCTTGCTATAGACATGCAGGAAGTGTTTGCCCAAGTGGTGCGGGTATAGTTGTTGATTCAGGATGATACGCGGGTAGTAGCTAACAACGTCTCTGTCAAGCAACAGGGTATCTTCGTCAGCCTTATGCACAACTGACTTTTCAGAGCTATGCAACCCGCCCATGCCCATGCGATAAGTGCAAGCGCCAATGTTGATTTCAATGTTAGCAATAGCTTCAGGCATCGTGAAGTATCCGCTGGACTCGACAACGAACGGCGTACTGCGCACAACGTCAAGAACCTGTTGCAGTACAGGATTAGCATATTGTAGGTAGTTCGGAACGCGATAGAAGAATGCTTTGCCTACAGGTATGTCAACCTTCTGTGGCCATGACCCGGTAATGCGCTCTAGCTCTTTGGCAATCACCGATTCGGCCAACTGCGCATCTGACTTAGACATAACGTTGACGCCGTATTGGTCAGAAATGTTACGCCGCAACGTTAGCTGTGGTGACAGGTCATTACACAGTAGCTCTGTGTTGCACAAGTCATTCAAGCAATACGTTCTGGTTTCAATCATCTTGTCATAGGTCAGCGGCGCGTTGATTTCAGCCGGTAAGTCTTGCATACGCTTACAGTGCAAGCGCCCTGCATACGTCTTGAGGCTGGCAGACAACGGCGCGACTTCGATAAGGTCAATGTGTTTCAGATACGGTATCTTTACGTCATACCTAATTTCAAAGTCCTTAGCGAACATATTGTTGATGATGATTGCAAAGCTGGCTTCATGTAGCTCTTTGCACGTTGCGCCGCGCATCGCTAGAGTACACATTAGCAAGTCATAGTTGCGGCTGTTGAATCCAACAATGCAAAAGTTGTTCATCATGTACGCCAGCTTCAGGCGGTCCATGTACAAGCCGAATTCTTCAGACTGTTCTAGCAAGATGACCTTGCCAGACTCGACACAACGGAACGCTACAAGAAAGTAGTTCTTGAAACATTCAACGTCATACATCAACACCTTGCCAACCGATGCGCGTATCTCTGCGTCAGTCATTTCAACATAGGACGTTTCGCGGTAATGTACTTGGAAGTCATCAATGGGCGCTTCGTCCTTTGACTTCTTCTTTGTTACGGCGAACGCCCGCAACGCTTCAACGTCTTTTACTGTCTGACTGTCAAGGTCAAAGAACATCTATCGTGTACCTTTCACGGAGTCCCAATTCCAAACCTTGTTGCATAACTCGCAGTATCGTTGTGCGTCACTTAACCACATTAAACGCCCGTTGCAAGTTATTTTCCAGAGAAAGCCAAGATACTTAACTTTCGCTTTGCAGCGTGGTCCGCAATAAGCCATATTATCCTCACTTTCCTGTAGCGACGGCACAACGAACGCTATCACCATAGAACAGGCTGACACCGGGCGCGGCGTTGAAGTGGACTTTCTTGACGAACGGTTGAATGGTCAGCAGTGACTTTATGTTGAATGACATTACCAGCCCGCGCAAATGTTTGGCGCTTTCAATCGCATACGTTGACAGGGATTGTTTGGTTGTTCGCACTTCGCCGCCGCTGAACAGAACTTGCCCGTCTTCGCTGAACGGCTCTAAACGCTTCACCAGTTCAAAAAAGCCTTCGGGAATTTCAACCGGCGTTGTTCCGGGGATGTTCAGCCACTTCAACAGGTCTGGTAGCTCTGTATCGCCGGGGTATAGCTGACTCTTCAGCCAAGCGCCGTCTTCGTAGTGGAGCGTAAGGCTGTCCGGGCCAAGCCCGAAGCGGTAAAGCGATTTACCTTGTTGCCCTGTGGCCTTGTGGCTGGCAGTGGCAAGCGCCTTGGGAGCTATCAGAAGGTCCGGCATCCCGATACCATGCCAAGCCTCAAGGATGACATTACCGTTGCTGCTGACAACGGACCCATTGCGTAGCTGTATTGAAGCGTTGACAACTTTGGTTGCTCCATCCGATACCAACAGCCCTGCAATGTCCATTGCAGTGTGTAAACGGTTATCGCATAGGTAAGCCGCCGCATCCGGGCCAACGGACGGCACAGCGTTTACACAGTGAACAATGGCTTCAAACTTGTCAGCGCGTATTGCCAAGGTGTTGTTCTCTGTCAGTGTAAGAGAGAACGTTTCATCTGGCAGGTTAGCCAGCGCGTCAGTCAGTGTTACCGTGTGTGGGCATACCTGAATGTCTTCCTGTATCTTGTGGCCAGCAGTAATGACGCTGTTGCTGGCCACGGCTTGATTGTTGAACAGACGGCAATGCGTTTGCTCTGGAGTACCTACAGAGCGTTGCGCGATGCTGACAAACCGCATTGCCGTTAGCAAGCTGTTCTCAACCTTCTTTTTCTTGTTGCGTCTCCCTGCCATCGTACATTTCCCTCAACTTGTCTGTGATTGGTCGCAAGTTAGTACGGATGTAGTGACTAACACTTTGCCCCTTTTCAGCGGCGCGACGTTGGTACAACTCTTTTTCCTTGGCTGTGAAATACAGTATAACACGGTGAGCGTGTTTGATTTCGTCAGCCAAGAACGGCGGTCCAACTTTCGGTTCAATCTTCGGTAGCTCTTTTCCCCAAGCCATCGGCCAGCACTCCTAGAATAGTATTGAATCTTCGTCTGTGTAGCTTGAACAACCATCGGCAATAACCTTAGCTGGTGGGCGCTGGTTAGCCAGCTTGCAATGCTCTGTTTCCTTGTTGAACATCTCGCAAGTGATACAGGTTTGGAAGTAATCGCTTCGCCTTCCGTTGTGGTTAAGAATGTTCAGCAGCGCATGTTGCAGGTCCGGGGGAATCTGTCTTATCTCCCTAGCAATAACCTTGCGCTTTTCATTCTCAAGATATGCGCTGTTGTCAAACGCCATGTTGAATAAGCCTCAAAATGCGCTTCAAACGTACAATCTGGTCTTGTTGATTGCATAGTCTTTCGTAATGAGCAATCCAGTATTCAAGATTATCTACAGTCCAACCGTCTTGAATATGTTCTTCTCTTGTTTTACCTTCTACTGTGATAGGGCGACGTTTGCCTAATGCTTGTGCATATTCGCTTAAAGCTGGCTCTGTGTCAATTATCATTGACAGTGGTTTGGCCAGTTTTAGCAGTGTCCACAAACGATAAACAAAAGATGTTTACCAGCGGTGAAAATCAACTATTGCGCCCATAGGCTTGCAATAGACATATTTTGCAAATACTCTTAACTCAACTGTTTTCATTGTCCTGTCCTTTCAGTTTGTCTTTCCACCAATCGAAGTCTGGTATTACAGTGACCTCGCCGGGTAACTTGTTAGTCCAGTTGAATTGAGGCTCTGGTAACTTGTTACCCCAATTCATTGCAGCGGCTCTAGTACGTTCAGCAGCAAGGTGTATATCTTGCTGCTCATATTCCCATTCTGCCTCAGCAAATGCAGTATTCTTATCTTCGCCTTTTAACTTTTTACGATTAAGAGCTTTTGCATTTATTATATTTTTTCTATTGAAATAGCATCCGCAAGATACAGTGTTACCAGTAACAACATATTTACTTTTAATTTCAACTTCGCCTTTGCAGCCCGGTCCATTGAAAGTGCATAGCCAAAGCCATATTGATTTTGTACCATTTTTAGTTTTGTATCTTTTGCCGGTATCTCTAATACCTACAAGATGACCGTATTTTTTATTAGTATGGTCACTATAGTTTTGTTTATGCAATGAAGTTCTGTGAGATTTTTGAAGACAGCCGCAACTTTTTGTTTTACCACTTTTTAAGTCTCCCGTTCGTGGAAAAACAACGTTTCCTTCAATACAAATACTTTTCCAAATAGATTGTCCAAAGACATTTCTACCGCCATATTCGACAACAGTAAGATTTCCAAACACACGCCCGCGCATGTCTTCAATGTGTGCTGGCGGCTCTAACGCTAATTCAAACTTATCACCAAATGCCATTGTCATAGCTCCACTGAAACAATCTCTGGGAATTTTTTGTTAATCCAAACCTGAATACGTTTCGGTACTGCCAAACGCCCCGTCCACAGCAACGCTTCGTCAACAGTGGGCGGCGCTTCGCTAACGTTCATGCGGCGTTTCCACCATGCAATTGCTTTGTGACGTATCCCGCCAGTGTGTTGAAGCAATACCAGTTCATCGAATGACTGAAGGTTGCTAACGTAAGTGGCCTTCAGCATTGGCGGCTTGCCAGCGGGCGCGTACTTGCTATAGACCATGCGGCTAACATCGAACCATTCATATTGCGGCTGGTCACTGCGTATCAGTTCATCAATGCCCGCTGTTGGCGTCAACGCTACTTGTTGCGGAAACTCATAGCCACAGTTCCCACAGATGCGAACGGTAGCATGGTTGTAGCAGCCGCAATTGGGGCATATCTTGACAGGTGGAGTACCCGGCGAACCTTCGCCCTTTTTACGGGGAATAAGCGGGTCATTGATTGGACCCAAGCGCGGAGTGTTGCCAGCAAAGTCTAGGCAGAGACAGTTTACTTTGCCCGTCACCAGAGACGGGCGAGTACCGCGCCCAAGCATTTGAACCCATAGGCCAGTAGACATTGTTGGGCGTAACATGCCAATGAAGTCAATAGCAGGATGGTCAAAGCCGGTAGTAAGAACGTTGTTATTAACAAGACAGCGAATCTTTCCAGCTTTGAAGTCTTCGACAAGACTATCCCGCATTGCTTCATTTTTACTATGGATTGCACTTGCAGTAATGCCAAAGCTGCGAAGCATTTCTGCAATGTGTTCAGCATGTTTGATTCCAGATGCGAATACCAACCAACTTTGACGGTCATAGCCATAGTGTACTAGCTCCCTGCAAACTTGGTAGTTAATATCTGAGGTATCAACAGCGCCTTCAAGTGCTGACTTCGCAAAGTCACCGTCAGTACCCAACGATACGTTGCTAACATCGTAAGTAACGGTTGTCTTCTTTGTCACCAACGGCGATAAGAAGCCATCGGCCAACAGTTGATTGAACTTGTCAAGACTGGTGTAATCGCAAACAATGTCAGTAAAGATACCTTCGTCAGTCAACAGCCCTTGACCAACGCGGTACGGTGTTGCTGTGGTTCCGATGATGACTGAATGCGTTAGCTTGTTGTTCTCTGCAATGAACTGCTGATACATGCTGTCTAGCTTCGGCGCTAATAGGTGCGCTTCATCAATGAACAGCAGATGACGCGGGCCAATAACATCGTTATGACCCAACACTGACTTGATTCCAGCAAAGAGAATTGGTAACTGCGTATCACGTTGTTTGAGTCCGGCGCTGTTTATACCGTATGGCGCTGACGGCCAGAATTCCTTCAGCTTTTCGCTGTTCTGGCGGACTAGCTCTTTGACATGCGTTAGCGCCCCAATGCGGATACCCGGCCACGTTGTCATTGCTCGTTGTATGATTCGAGCGATAACAATTGACTTGCCTGTACCAGTTGGCAATGCAATAAGCGGGTTGCCCTTGCGCCCCGAAGTCAGATAGGCAAACGTATTGTCAACAGCTTCGTCTTGATAGTATCTTTGCTGAATCAACGCTTGCCCCATCCTTTACGTCTTCTGTTCTTGTTTTGCTCTGACCGTGTTGACCATTGTTAGTAAGGTAGTGTCTCATGCTGGTTGCAGCCCTGTATCCAAAACTCTTTCGGAATGATGGCTTGGTGAACTTCACATTGCCACTGGCCATTTTCAACCGGCGTCGAATGCTTACAGTTCCTAAGATCGGA
>JAEHJW020009461.1_pt1 | contig 47500 bp, 86 predicted proteins | sample 9271431 | NCBI WGS metagenome assembly JAEHJW02
GAACACCGGCAACAGGAACACCGGCGACAGGAACACCGGCGACTGGAACACCGGCGACTGGAACACCGGCGACAGGAACACCGGCGACTGGAACACCGGCGACAGGAACACCGGCGACTGGAACACCGGCAACTGGAACACCGGCAACTGGAACACCGGCGACTGGAACACCGGCAACTGGAACACCGGCGACAGGAACACCGGCGACTGGAACACCGGCAACAGGAACACCGGCGACTGGAACACCGGCGACTGGAACACCGGCAACAGGAACACCGGCGACTGGAACATATCTTCTTTTAACAACGGATGCTTTATGACCGTGGTGCCGAAAATCATGTTGTTCAACAAACCGTCTGACTGGACATACGAAATGTGGATCAATTCCAGAGCGAGATATTTACTCAATCAGATTCCGAGAAATGTCGTTGAATGGGTATGTGGGTCTGATATGACAGATGAAGAAAAGGCACAGCACCCGGAATACGAAACAACGGAAGGATATTTGAAAGTATTGGATGAATCAGATTGTGCGCAGGAGTGGTGGAACGGCTTGGATGATGAGGACAAGCAGGAAGTAATAAGCATACCGAATTTTGATAAGGACATTTTTGAGGAGATTACGGGAATCAGAATTTGATGGAGGCGAAACATGAGTTGTGAAAGAGGTCGAAAAATATTGCCAATCCGTAGAAACGACATAAAGCGTCTGTTGCAATGTTTTAGATGCGCAAATGATCCCGAGAAATGCGGCTGCACAGAAGCGGACGAGGACGAAAACGGAATGTGCAAAAAATATGAGGAAGCGAGGTGGTCGGTGTGATAGAAAACAGACATACTGCGGATGATCTGAAAGAAATGCAGAGTTATCCGCTAGAAATGAAATTGGCACTAACAAAAGACAGAATCAGGGGTTGGTACAACGAGTTTGAAGGAAATGTATATGTTTCCCGGTCTGGTGGAAAAGACAGTGATGTTTTGGGGGATATAGTCAAAAGCATTTATCCTGATGTGCCGCAAGTTTATATTCAGACAGGTATGGAATGGGAAAGTGTAATGCAACATGGAAGAGAAGTTGCAGATGAGATTCTTTATCCGCAGATGAATTTCGTGGAAGTGTTGAAAACATACTGCTATCCAGTAATATCAAAAGAAGTATCACAAAAAGTAGGAGATGCAAGAAGAAAGCCGGACGGAGAGTACGCAAGGAGATTTACGGATTGCGAACACAATAGGAAGTATCCACAGTATAGCATGGAACGTTACGCATGGCTTTTAGAAGCACCGTTTCGCATAAGTCATAGATGTTGCGACATTATGAAGAAAAATCCGGCAAAATCTTACGAAAAAGAAACGAACAGAAAACCGTTTATTGCAACTATGGCAGATGAAAGCAGATTGAGACGTACTAAATGGCTACGACTTGGATGTAACGCTTTTGATAGCGATAGACCAACAAGCAATCCACTCTCATTTTGGACAGAAAACGACATCCTGCAATACATCAAAGAGAACAACATACAGATTGCGGATATATACGGGGATGTTGTCTATGAGCAAGACGGATTTGCTTACTATGACGGATTTGGTGGAAGATTGACAACCATGGGAGCAAAGCGGACAGGCTGTGTATGGTGCTTGTTTGGAATCACTCAAGACAAAGACCGTTTTATCAGACTTAAAGAGACAGAGCCAAAGAAATACGAATTTGTTATGAATGGTGGTCACTATGACGGTAAATGGTGGGCGCCGGATGAAAATGGATTAGGGTACAAATTTGTGATTGATTGGCTGAATGAACACGGTGGATTAGACATCAGATATTAGAAAGTGAGGTGTAAAATGAGCATTTTAAAATCACTGTCAAGAAAAATTCTTGCAGAAGAACTCGAAAAGGAACATGAACGAAATTTAAAACGGATTGAGGATGTTTCCGAAGATAAGGAACTTTTCAGGGAAAAGGTTTCAAAACTGGAAAACGAAAACGGAAATTTAAGATGCGAGATGGCTGAAATTAAAGTTGAATTGACCGGCTCAAAAAAGAGAGTGGAGGAACTTGAAAAAGAAAACGCAATGCTGCGGGAGTATTACAAGTTAGATGAGGAGCCGAGCGAAGATATTCAATTAAAAATCCATATTAATCTTGAAATCAATCGGTTAAAAGAAGAATTACAGAAACAGCAGCTTATGCAGATTGCGAATATACAGCAAGTCGGACAATACCAAATGGCACAATATGCAATGAGCAGTGCGAGTTATTACAACATGATTATGCGGAGATTTTGAGAAAGTGAGGTGTAGGCAATGGAGAGATTAACACGAAGAACCGAAAATGGAACGGCAATTTATGCGGTTCCAAACGAAGATCCCGCTGAATGGGCGCACAATCGTCATAATGTGCTAGAAAAACTGACACAATATGAGGACTTGGAGGAATCCGGCAGGCTTGTCAAATTGCCGTGTGCGGTTGGCGATACGGTGTATGTGCCCGGTGATAATAATGACGCTGTGGAATTTGTCGTATCTGGATTTACTACTTATGAAGATGGGGAATGGCTTGTGGCGTTGGAAGATGGAAGTCCATTCACGGCATATGTGGCATTTGATGATGTTTTTGCAAGTCCTGAAGAAGCCGAGGCGAAGTTGAAAGAAATGGAGGGCGAACAATGATTGAAATTGGTGAAATTGCAATGTGTACAACGTCTGGCGTTATCGGAATAGTGGTTAAGAAGTATTTTCCGACAGCTTGTTCTGAACAGATTATGGTCAAAACAAGTGATGGGCGGTTTTACCACGCACCGGCTTCCGAATGGAGGGCAATCAATGGCGAAACGTAGACACTTAACACCGCAAGAAATTATGGCTCAATGCAAACAAGTCGCCCGTGAAACCCGCATGGCAGACCGTTCTCCATGGACGGCAATGGGAATTATCTGCGGATATACACTGCTTAAAAGTGAGGGATTCAAGGCGCAGAGAATCGTGCGGATTACGGATGCAGTGGCAAAGTATGAGGAACGGTGGAAAAACGATGAAATTACCGTGGAGGATATGTCCAAACGTCTGATGGACAAGGCGGACTGGTCAATCGAGTTTAAGGAGTACACCGAAGCTGATATAACCGCGAAGAAAGGATCATACAGATATTGGATTGATCAGAAGCAACTTGATCCGCAGAACCGTATTAACCAACAGGCAACCAGATACATGCTTTTTATGTTCAATGCACTCATGGACGAATACGGCTACGGCAAGGAACGGCTTACACGGGTTGAGGAATTTATCCTGCAGATGTTATCCGAGTATCAGCAGGACAAAGCCACGGTGAGCGGATGGAGCAAGGCGATTCTGGAGGAAACGGGCGTTGTGTTTGAAATGCCAGTAGACCCATTGACACAGACAAGCGGTAGCATGATGACGGGAAGTTAATTGAATTAAAGTTAAGTTAAAATCAAGTTAAAACTAACTTGCGACTAATTTGAGACTAAGTTAAAAGTGATTTAAAAAAATTAAAAATTAAACAAGGAGGAAAAGGTTATGCAGACAAGCGAATTAAAGAAACTGTACACGGTAAAAGAGTTTATCACCACGGAAGGATGTGAGGGCAAGGTTGGGACAAAATGGTATGTGCTTCCGGCAGAAATGACCGCCATTGACGCGATCAAATTGGTAGCTGATAAGTTGCACATAAGCAAGGACAAGGTGCAGGAGACACAGGGATATGTCCGAGGCGACAAGTTGTATTTGCGCAACTCATGGGAGAAAGCGCCGAAAGGTACGTCTGATGTGTGGGCGTTGACAGTGCGGAGGTGAGCGCTATGACATGTCCATATTGTAAAACAGTGGTTGATGTTCGTGAAGTCGGTAAAATTCGGACAAAATATTATGTCGTCTGCACCGATAAGGATTGCATGGTTAATCCATGCACCGAACTTTTTGAGCACCGAGAAGATGCAATCAAAGCGTGGCAGCAATCAGAGACTACTATTATTAAAGATTCAGTTTTGCAGGAAATTTACGCCGCAGTGGAGCAGTGTGAGGACAAGCGTAACAAGCTTTCGTCCGACATAGCGCGAGTAAAAGCGGAAAATGAAACATATCACTTTATTTTGGATGTGCTCGGAATACGGAGAAAATGAAATTTTCAGATGCAATTATTGCGGATATGTTTTTGAAAAATGGGAAATGCATTACAAAAATTATACGGAGCACCGTGGAGAGTGCAGAGGTACACAGGCCTATGAGAAAGTTACTGTAAGCGCATGTCCAAGATGCTTAAAAGAAGATTATAGCGAAGTGGAGGATGGTGGAGATGTTGAAAGTGAATAATCTGCCAAAAGACCACGACAGGTATGTCGTTGCAAGGTTGGTGGACGTGGAATTGTGGTTCTGGGGAAGTTGGGAAGATAGAGGAGCGGCGGAGAGAGCTGCGGCAACTTTTGACAATGGTGTCGTTGTGGATATGGAGGAGGATAAGGCATGAATCAGAGAGAATTGGACGTATTGAAGATATTATGGGAGCATGATGAGCCAATGATGGCAACAGACATAGTAAACGCATGGGGAAAGGAACTGACACAGAGCACGGTGACAGCAGTACTGAGAAATCTGCTCCGTGCCGGACTGGTGGAAGTGGCAGGAGTGACGCACAGTGGAAAGGTATTGAGCAGAACGTATGTCGCGACACCTGCAGCACGGAAGGCGGCACTGGAGTATTTCGCTGAGATATACAGACAGTTTCAGAGCATTGTGACACCTGAGGAACTGCTGGAAGCGATAAAGAGAGGGGAGAAGTAGCCAATGAATAACAAGGGAATGGGAGTAATTGAGTGGCTTATAGTTGGCGTAGTAATCGCTGGGATAGCAGTGATCATTTTGTTTTAGGAGGGCAGCAGATGACTCGAAAAGAAACAACAGACTTTCTCAGCAACCTCCTGATCAAAGACCGCTTCAGCGGTATCGGCAAATACTGGGCACGGGAAGTGGTTCTGGATTATGGCACAATACACCCGAAGAGAGTAGACTTCCTGCAATATATCCCAAGAGGGGCGATTTGCGTTGGCGAGATCGAGAACGGCACCTTTGTCTGCTATGAAATTAAGTCCTGCAAGGAGGATTTCTATTCGGGGAATGGATTGAATTTCTTTGCCGAAGAAAATTACATAGTGACAACAGTGGAGTGCTATAAGAGCCTGCTGGATGATATGCGCAGCGGTAAATTTGCGGAACACTTATACAAGATGAATGAGGGAAGAGCGGTATGTCCTGATTTCCTACTGGCGGTACCGGATATGATACCTGAACGCTTTAACAGCGACAAGGCTGTAATGCAGGAGATGGACAACCCCACGCCGCTGGACAAAATGGCCAGTCCGCGGTTGGCGGTAGTCAGGATAAATCACGGAAAATCATTCAGGACACGATCCACGACAGAGCTGCTCTTCTGCATGGTGAGATCAGGGAGGTGAGGCCGTTGGCACCCAAGACCATGGAGCGGATCGCAAGGGGATTAAAGAAGTTTGTGCTTGATAATGCTGAGCCGTTTATTGTGCAGGTCAATCACAGTGGCGCAAAGTCAAATTACTGCAAGAGCGCAAATGAGCCATTATCCACGGTGACAGGAAAACATGGATTCGGAATTGTGGAGCCTTACATGGTGCAGATCGGACAGACCGGCTTTACGGATGACCAGAGCAAAGATATCCGGGAACCCTTGACCACAATTGTGAGCAAGAATGAGCATCGTCTTATCAGTCCGACGCTGATTCAGTATCATTCCGAAACATCAGACAGTGAAGTGAGGGGGCAGAGCATTGAGGAGCCAATCATGACGGTAGATAGTTCCAACAGGTACGGACTGGTGACTTCTTTCATAGCAAAATATCATGCAGGCGAAACCAGATCTGACGCATCTGATGTGAGTAAACCGCTGCATACCATTACCGCAAGGCAGGGACAATCGCTATGTGCCGTCAATCTCCTTCAGATGAATAATCACTGCGACGGAAGAGATGTCAGGGAACCTATACCAACCATAACAGCAGGTGACGGGCATTTTGGAGAGGTAAGAGCCTTTTTGATCAAATATTACGGACAAGGAACGGGGCAGGACATAAAGGATCCATTGGACACTGTGACAGCACAAGACAGGTTCGGTCTAGTGACGGTCAACGGCGTGGATTATCAGATCGTGGACATAGGCTTACGGATGCTGGAGCCGAGGGAGTTGTACGGTTGCCAAGGATTTCCAGAGGACTATATAATCGATCACGATTATACCGGCAAAGCATATCCCAGGAGTGAACAGGTAAGAAGATGCGGAAATGCGGTTTGTCCGCCGATACCAGCGGCATTGGTCAGGGCGAATTTGCCGGATCTGTGTGTGGCAGAGCGGACGCCAAATTGTGTAGTCAGGGAAGAGGAAAGCGGTCAACTTAGGTTGGCGTGATAGGAGGTGTCTGATTGAAAAAGTATAAAGTTTGGACAACAGCTGGAATGATAGAAGTACAAGGGGAAAGTTCATATCGTGATAATACAGAAGGAAAATATTTTGAGATTTATACCAATTCGAACCATGAAAATATTGCTGCGCGATTTGAATTAAGTAAATTAGTTGGCTTCGTTATTGAGGAGGTATCTGAATGAGCGTAAAACCAATATTATTCAGCACTGAGATGGTACAAGCAATCCTGGACGGAAGAAAGACGGTGACAAGGCGAGTAATTAAAGGTAACGTGCCATTGAATGATTGGAAATTTCATGAACTGCACGACAATAGAGACGGAGCAATCACCTGCGGAAAGAACAAGTTGTGTGCGGGATTTTATACGGATGATCACATTTTCTACATAGACGGAGAGAAGCGTATTGATGCACATTATTATGCAGCACCGTACAGGCACGGAGATATCCTGTATGTGCGGGAAGGTGCAGAGATTACTGGATATGGCGTATATAGTTTGGAAGATGATGATGGAGGAGGTTATGTTGACTGCAGATTCTTTGATGGAGAAAAGATGAGGTTCAAAATTCCGGAGAACGAATACCAGAGAATAATCTGTAAATACAATTCTGTGCAAAAGGAACCATATAGTACTCCTAAATTTTCTCCCTACTGGCTAACTAAGCATGAAGTTCGGATATGGTTGAAAGTGAGAGATGTGAGGGTGGAGCGGTTACAGGAGATTACAGAGGAACAAACGGAAGAAGAGGGATTCACCTTTACACCACCTTGTCTTAGACAAGTTTCGGAAGATAGCTACTGTGATTTAGACGGACCGTGTACCAGCAAAGTCAAATACTGCGATATGAGTTCGGGAGAACTGTTTGGAAAAGTATTATGGGATTCCACCATCCAAAAGCAAGATAATGATAATTACGGATGGGATGCTAATCCCTGGGTATGGGTGATACAGTTTGAAAGGTGCGAGAAACCGGAGGAGGACAAAACATGACAGACGCAGAAATCAGGGCGTTATACGCCGAAAACAAGGACTTTAAGACATATGTTGACAAATATTGCGCCAAGTATCAGTTTGGTGGCAGTATAAGCCACACAGAAGCTTTGACGCACGTGATCGTGCGTGAGGTTGGGAAACAATATAAGGGTGGTGAGTGAATGAAGATACCGAATAGGATTACTTTAGATGAAATGATTACGCAAAAAGCTCAAGAGTTGGATTGGTTAAGAGCCTATAGAGACATAGTGAGATGCGGAGATTGCAATATTTTCCGGAATAAAGAATGTATCTGGAAGCCGAATCCCGGACAGATGGTGAGGTATAATTGTCCGCATTATGAAGGAATTATAGGTGGGGGTAAGTGAATGAGATTGATAGATGCTGACAAGTTAGAGCCAGATTCAGAATGGACTGAAAACTGCTGTATGTCTTGTTAAAACTGCTGTATGTCTTGTTACTTGTCGTACAGTAAGGAACAGATTGACAATGCACAGACCGTAGGCGCAATTCCACGGCAAGTTATTGATGATGCGATTGTGGAGATGGAAGAACATATAAAAATGTTCAAAGATGAAGGAGACAATGCTGTTGACAACTATATGATTAAAGGGTTAAGCACAGCAATGAACATCCTTAAAAAGCACACAGCGGAGGTGGGAAAATGAGTAACGAAGAAAAACAAAGAGCAATCAACTATATACACGCTTGTTTGCAACCGACAAGCGATGACGAAGATCAGAGAAGAAAACTCAAATACAGGAAGATTGCTATTGATGCGATTGAAAAGCAGATTCCTAAAATGGTAATTCTGTCCGGTGATGGATATGCTGATGGAAAGATGGTCTATGATATGGCGGAATGTCCGTCATGTGGAAACAATGACTATGAGTATGAGGTAAGCGGTTGGGGCGATCCGTATTGTTGCAAATGCGGACAGGCATTGCAGTGGGAGGTGGAAGAATGACGAACGAGGAAGCGGCAAGAATTATAAAAGGCATTGATACAGTACAAGGTGATTTACCAGAAGATGGAGATTTGGTCGAGATTGCGATGAAAATGGCAATCCAAGCGTTAGAGCAAGAACGTAGTAGGTCAGCGGAGATTACACAATACAGACATGATTGTAAGAAATTGATGGAAGAAAATGAACGGTTAAAGAAAGCATTAGAGAAGCATCCTTGCAAGGATGCTATAAGCAGACAAGCTGTGCTTGAAAATGCTTATGAATTTATTTTTGACGGAAATCCACAAGAATGGGTGGTTAATGTCAGAGATATTAAGGTATTGCCGCCCGTCACTCCTGTAAGAATGCGTGGGAAGTGGGAATATAATTCCTTTGCTGATAAGTGGAGATGTAATAAGTGTTTTCAAAGCAGCACGGAAAAATCGAGATTTTGCCCGAATTGTGGCAGTGACAACAGGGAGGTATCTGAATGAGATGTAGATGTTGTAATTGCGGTATTGATGTTAAAACTCGTAAAAAATATATTTTATGTGAATATTGTAGGAAAGTGGAGAATATCAGATATGGCACAAATAGTATTGAGCAGGGTATGACTATCACAGGTATTGAACAGGCAATCAAAGAATACTGCGGGATGGAGGATTAGTATATGCGGGAAATATTATTTAGAGCGCAAACAAGGCGTAAGGGTGAAAGGGTGAGATTGGACGGGACACCCGTTGATTCTAATTGGGTTTACGGAGGCATATTACAAGGGGAAGGTGATTTTTCGGTTATCTACCAAACAGAGCCGGAAATCGAAAAATATCCCGTTTATACAGACACTATTTGTCAATACACTGGATTGACCGACAAGAATGGGAAGAAGATTTTTGAAGGAGATATTGTAAAAAAGGAGTTTTATACCGATTATGACGCTTACATGAACTCTAAGGAGTATATTGGAGTTGTAAAATATGAAGATTGTGCATGGGTTACTAAATCAAAAGATTGTACTTATCCTATTTTCATGGGATTATCAGAAAGCCAGGATGCAGAACATTATATTGTTATCGGCAATGTGTTTGACAATGCTGATTTGTTGAAAGAAAGCGAAGGAGGAACGCAATTAGCATGATAACGAAACTGATTGAAGAATTAACAGATTTAGCAGATTATTTTGAAAAACACGGCTTTATAGGCAGATATAACTTGATTAAGTGTGCAATTTCAACGATCGAGGAACTTTCCACCAAACTCCACGCTTCGCAGATGGAGCGGTCAAGCCAGTATTATCATGGTGGATGGATACCGTGCGAGGAGTATCTACCAGAAGAAAATGGAGTTTATTTGATAAGCTATGAAGATGCGGTTGCTTTGATGGAATTTTTTAATGGAAAATGGTTCTTGTATCAAAGACAGCCAGCAGAAGAAGCTGGAACAATTTTGGCATGGCGTCCATTGCCGGAGCCATACAGAAAGGAGTGACAATATGTATAAACCATTAAATATGTTTGCATCGCAAACAGATGAATTAAAGAGACTTATCGAAAAATACCCAGATTATCCAATAGACCGTGACAGCGAGTATGACATTGCAGATGCAATTAAGACATTGATTGATGAAGCATAGGAGGATAAGTTATGAGCAGTTATTATAAGGATATGCCGGAGGATTTTAAAGACGCAGTTGAGACAATTAAACAATATTGTCAATTTGAGGACTGCGACTGTGAGAATTGTAAAGAATGTGACAAGTCGTTAACAGTGATAAGATGTGGGGATAAGGAGGACTAAATCATGCCACATAAATCTATGCCAGTTGCGTTTAAAGGAGACAAAGTAAAGATTAAAAATAGTCCATACCATAAGAGTGGAGATATTGGAATTGTCGTACATATTCTACAATGTGCGCTTGCAAATTACAAGGTGAAATTTGATGACGGCGAAATTGTTTATTTTACAAGATTTGAAATAGAAAAAGTGGAGGATAATGATATGGCACTTGGAACAATGGAAGAACGTACAAAGGGAATGAAGAAACAGGCAGAGGAATTGATTGAACAAGCATATCGGCGTGGATTTAAGGCAGGGCAAGAAGAAATGCAAGACAAATGCGAAGAGAAGCAGAAGTGGATTGAGCAAGGCAGGAATGAAGCATGGAAAACAGCGGTATCTATTGCTAAAGCTTCCAACGAAATGCTTCACTCAATGGGATTTATTGTCAATCATGCAAATAACGCTGCAATTAACTCATGCTTTACGATTCAAAGGTACACCGCATCCGAAGCTATTGAAAAAATCCATGCATGGGAAGAAAAGAAAGCGGAGGATGATGAGATAAAAGTGGCGGATGAAGTTATCTTTAACCGTGACGAGCCTTTTAATGTTATTGTCACTTGTATCAGAAAAAATGATGGGGAAGTGCATAGTTATGTTGTTATGGGAGATAATGGAATGTTGTGGGATTATGTAAAACCTAGCGAAATAACTAAGACCGGCAGACATTTCCCAGAAATTGCAGAAGTGTTGGAGAGGATGAAAAATGGCGAGTAAAAATAAGAAGAACAAAGCAAGAAATTCATTCTCATGGAACGGCGAGGAAAAGACCGGGCTTGGCGAAAAGGGCAAGCGGTGGAGATATTTCACAAAGAGAATGAGGAATGATATTAAGAAATCTGTGAAAGGGGGTGAGTAACCATGATTAAATTTGTGTCTGTTAGTGTTGTTATATTTATATTTCTATACATAGTTGCGTCAATTATTATCAACACATTGGATGATCTTGAACAATATGAAATGAAAAGAGGTACTTACTATCCAACAAGAGTTAAGGTGGTTTATATGTTGCTTGCCATATCGTTTATAGAGATGTTTATATCTGTTATTTGTTGGATAATTACGATGTAAGAGCAAGAAAATGAACAAAGAACAAGCAGTATCGAAGCTTTCAGAAATGGGTTTTAACGCTACTTTAGAAAGCGGAGTAATAATGATTACGGTTGCAGACGAAAAGACTGCTAAAAAGGCAAATAAGGCGGTTAAATAGATATGATACGATGCGTCTTATGTGATAAGGATTGAAAGGAGAGAAATAGAATGAGTTTATACAATATAGTTAATGGTTTTAATCCGGCGTGTGTATTATTTATGCCGATGTTAGGTAGAAAACAAGAAGAATATCCGCGTTTTAGAGATTGTTTTTTATCGCAAGATAAACAGAGAATTGTGATTTACACAAGGGTCGGCGGCGGCAACCGTAAATGCGGATTTGGAGAAGAAGAATTATACAAAGACAAAAACTTTGTCAAAACTTATGATGATGAGTTTGATTGCACATATGGTTATTATGAGTTTAATGTACCAGAACAATGGAAAGAAGATTTTAACTATATACTTGATGGAAAATTAAACAAAGTATCTGACAAGTATGTAGATTATGTTAAAGGCTTCTATCCCAAACTTGCAGAAGATGGGATTATTGATTCGATATTTAGGCCAAAAGAAAGTGAGGAAACAGAATGAATGAAGAACGTGCATTAAGAGTGTTATGCTCTGGCGTAAACCTTGAAATACCGCACTATCTTTGCGAGGGAATGGAAAAAATGGTGGATGTAGCGGAAGATGCTAGAAAAATTGCAGTTAAGGCACTTGAAAAACAAGTGGCAAGGAAACCATATTTCAGACCGTGGGATTGGGATGATGACGGAACAGATGGCGGATTAGCTTGTCCAAACTGCAAAGACCATTTAACAGATTATGTCCCAAATGATTGTCAAAAGTATTGCATGAATTGCGGGCAAAAATTAGATTGGAACAATGTGGAAGAAACATAATGATTACATTCAAACTGATAGACAAAGAAACAGGGCGTGAATTTTCTACTGATAAAATTGAGAAGTTTGCAAAAGAAAACGGTCTTATGGAAATGGACATAGATCAATTTGCAGTTACGGAAGATGGACATATTATTTTACTTGATGATTGCGGAAGATTTGCTTATGTTACGGCAGATGCAATTATGAAAATAGATACAGAAACGGAGGTATAAAATGAGCGCATTATCAGATGCAAGTGCAGAATTACAAGATATAGCAGAGTTTTATGGATATGATGCACAATCAAGACAACTTATCGAAGAGATGGCAGAACTTACACAGGCACTTAATAAATTCTGGCGAAAAGACATGAATTGTGGCAAAAGTATTCCAATACTGAACACAACCAGTGAACAATGGGTGCATATCGCAGAAGAGATCGCAGATGTAAAGATATGCCTTGAACAAGTGGAATATTTGTTACAATGCGGATGGTTAGTTGATAGGTATGTGGATGAGAAAATCGACAGGCAGTTGCAGAGTATTAAAGATGGTGATACAGAATGAAAGAATACATAAAAGACACAGCAAATTGCCCTCATGCAAAAACGATACACGGTACGCCGATATGCGAGTTGGAAGTCACTCCGTGCGGCAAGGTTAAACCGGACAAATGCAAGCGTATCGTGCGCGTGGCTGATGTGGGCGAACAAATGGAGATGTTTGGAGGTGAGATGCAGTAAATGGAAAAGATAAATGAAGATTTGGAAATATGCCCGTTTGATGGCACGACACAAAACACAATTTACGTTGGTGGTTTTAGCGACTTAACAAATGTGACAGAGTGACTAAAATGGAGAATTGAAAAAGACGAGTATCGTGGAATATTAAAATTCTTAAAACTCTCCGAAATAGTTGAACAGTTAAAAGACGCTGAGAAGATAATAACCATAATCAGCGAAAGTCCTTTGTCTGGGGAAATATTGCAGTACGGGAATTATGGGGATGAATGGTGGAAAATCGGAATATTATTTGGATATGCTTAACAAATTTAATCGTACAGGAGGTGATCCACAATGGACTTGTCCGACAGCGAACTCTTGAATTATGCCATCAAAAATGGTATGATTGATATTGATACGATCCGGACGAGTATCGAGATGAACGAAAGAAAGAGATATATTGAGAAGCACAAAGGAAGAATCTGGCAGAGTACAGACGGACGCTGGGCTACATATCTGCCAGATCACAAAGCGAAGAACGGAAGAAAGCTGATTAAAAAAGGCTCTGAAAAACAACTCATGGATGCCATTGTGGAGCATTACAAAAAGCAGGACGATGATCCATACATCAAAGATGTGTTCTACGCATGGGCGAACAGCAAACTTGATTATGGGGAAATTTTGCAGCAGACATACGACAGGTACGAAACGGACTTTCACAGATTCTTTGACGATGAGCGCATAAGCGATGTTAAATTCCGGTTTATCACTGAAGATATGCTTGAGGATTTTATCAAGACATCAATCCACAACAAACAGTTGACGGCCAAGGCGTGGGGCAATCTTAGGTTGCTTATTTACGGGATATTCAAATACGGAAAGAAAAAGAAGTTGACGGAAATAAGCATTACTAATTTTATGGGCGACTTGGAAATATCACCGAAAAGCTTGACGAAACGGATATTGACGGATGAAGAATCGGTTTTTACAAATGCAGAGGTTGATAAGATTGTAGATTATATAATCTATCACGACAGATCAATAATCAATCTTGGGATTGTTCTTGCATTCCAGACGGGATTGAGGGCCGGTGAATTGTCTGCGCTGAAACATTCTGACCTTGAAGGAAATGTCCTGAATGTCACAAAAACAGAAACGCGGCACAAGGACAGGAATACAAGAGAATATGTTTTTGAAGTCAGAGACTCCACGAAAGGGCGTGACGGATGCAGAAAAGTTATTCTGACAGATCAGGCTCTTGACACATTTAGGCAAATCAGGAAGATGAATCCATTTGGCGAATATTTGTTTATGATAGACGGGCAGAGAATAAAAGGAAAGGCTTTCACAGTAAAACTTGAAAAGATATGCAAGTATGTAGGAATCCGTCCAAGATCGCTACACAAAGTCCGTAAGACCTACGGAACAAAACTTTTGAATGCTGGGATTGACGAAAAGCTGATTGAAAAGCAGATGGGACACACAGACATCAGAACGACAAAAGGATATTACTATTATAACAATAGGGATATTGAAGAAGCGACGAGGTTGATTGCGTCTGCGATAAATTAGAAATAAGTCATTTTAATTTCGTACTTTTGATTACAATGTAATCAATGTAATCAAAACAAAAGTCGAAAAACCCAGTAAAATCAAGGGTTTCGGGGAGTGGTGAAAGGGTTCAAGTCCCCCTCTCGCTACTAAAAAACCCAGTATTTATGCGGGTTTGCGGGGTATCTGGAATGAAGTGTAATCAAAAATGTAACAAAAATTTGAATACACCTTTATTCCAGTAGGAATACAGTGGATTAAGCACACAAGAAAGGAGAGTCCGGATCGTATCAAAAATAAAGGAAAATCAGCAGGAACGCTTGGATTGCGTTCTATTTTTGTGCCATTTTATAATTTGTGTATTTACATTTTGACCGAAAGATTATAAAATAAAATTATAATCGGAGGGTTAGGAAATGGAAAAGGAAAATAAGGCGGCAGAGCAGAAAGAAACTAATTTTACCACGGAATTATTCAGATTATTAAAAAGGACAATTATTTTTCAGTGGGTTATTATTGTTATTTTAATAGCGCTTATTGCCGGACAGGGATTTTACCATATTTACAAATGGTCTAAATATGAAACAGTTATTGTTGATAGCAAAGATGGCGGCAACGCAAGCTACATCGGAAATGACGGGGATGTGAATAATTATGGCACGGGTGGTAGTCCGCAGGTTGAAGGCGAAATCAACCAGTAAAAAGAAAACGGTTAGAATCAGATATATAAAATAATTTTTTGTCAATTTGTCAATGAATGCTTTGTAAAATCCATAATGAGAAATGGGAGGGTATGCTATGTTGCGAATACCCGATTTTACAATGCAGGAAATTGAGAATATCAAGGCGAAAGCCAATTTCACGGCGCAGGAAGAACAGTTGTTTGACTTACGGAACAAGGAATATTCCCTTGAACAATGCGCCGAGATTATGCACGTTTCATGTTCGACGATAGACCGGCTGAATAGAAAATTGAAGATGAAAGTTATAAAGGTGATATGATGCTTTTGTGACGCTTTTTTGACGGAATACTGATGTTGTGTTCCGTCTTTTTTTATGCAAAAATTTAAGCATAGGAGGTGTATGCCTATGTTTTCAGATGAGCTATTAGAAAAAGTTTTTGGACGCGAAGATGTTTCGCTTGTCCCTCTTGGGTTTCAGTCAACCATGATCCACGCAATAGAAGAAGAGTTAGAAAAAGAGGAAAAAGAAAAGAATGTTGATAAATTTCAGTCCGGTGAGTATTCCTATTCCTAATCCGTACTTATCGCATGACGAAGTGGAAATCCTGCGAGAAATGGAAAAATTGAATTGGGAAGAAAAATTATATTCCAAAGTAGAGGAGGATATGATATGCAACCATTTGTAAATCCAAACTATTTTAACGGCTATACACAGCCCTATCAGTCTCCGTATCAGTCACAGTATCAGGCGCCGTATAACAATCCTGCTCCGGCTACACCGGCAGTGCAGACGCAAAACATGGGACAAATAAACAGTCCGTTTCAAAAATACTCTATGCCAGGAATAAATGGCCGCGTTGTAAATGACTTTAACGAGATTATCGCGGACGATGTGCCAACAAACGGCACATACGCAGTTTTTGTAAAAAATGATATGTCGGAGATTCAAGCGCGTACTTGGGCGGCAGATGGAAAAATCGTTTCTGTGGCTTTTAAGCCAGTTTTGGAACCACAGAATAACAATTCCACGCCAGAACCTCAAAAGGCTGTTGTAGGGCTATCAGACGAAGTCACAGAGGCATTTATGAACCGTTTCGATGACATAATGAACAAGATAGATGTTCTGGAAGAAATTGTCAGCAAGCAGACAAACGTCGGCAGAAGAAAAAAGGAGGCGGATTCGGAATGATGAACCCTTTGGTATCTATGTATCAGACAATGATGGGAAATCCAAACCAGTTTATACAAAACATGATGGCAAATAACAATATCATGAACAACCCTATGGCTAAAAATGCCCTACAAATGATGCAGAGCGGCGACGGACAGGGATTGCACGATATGGCGGTCAATATGTGCAAAGAGCGCGGAATTGACGCAGACAAGGCCATGCAGCATCTTAAACAGCAACTTGGCATTAGATAAAACAGCGAACATAACGGGGTAGTGCGCACAGAAAACCATGGTTTCCTCTTATGATTATAAATTTAAGGAGGAACATGTTATGTTCAACGGTGACAACAGCGGGTTATATATGCCCGTAGCCCCTGCATACGCGGGCGGCGGTAATTTTGGCAACGGTTTCCTTGGCGGAGACGGCATTTGGGCGTTGCTTATCTTTGCTTTAATCTTCAACGGTGGCTTTGGCGGTTTTGGCGGCTGGGGCGGCTGGGGAATGGGCGGCATGATGGGAATGGGCATGATGGATGGCTGGGGCTTGTACCCTTGGCTGAACAACAGCGAACACATTTCCGATGGCTTCCGCGATCAGCAGCTTTCTACTCAGGTAGGAAACATTCAAAACGCAATTACAAGCGGATTCGGCGACGTGCAGCTTGGCATTGCAGGCGTAAACCAGAATATCTGTCAGACCGGAAACGGTATTGTTTCTGCGGTTAATGGCGCACAGAATGCTATTTCTCAGCAACTGTACACTAATCAGATTTCTGATTTGGAAAGAAGTTTTGCAGCACAGACCGCAAACACTGCAGCAATCAACGCTTTGCAGGCACAGCAGGCTAACTGCTGCTGCGAGAATCGTGCGGCGACGGCTGACCTTAAGTACACCATCGCTACCGAAAATTGCGCAGACCGTGCGGCGGTTACTGACGGCGTTAGGGATATCCTTGCAAATCAGACTGCTGGTATTCAGCGTATTCTGGATCAGATGTGTGCTGACAAGATTGACGCGAAGAATGATGAAATTGCACAACTTCGTCAGGAAGTTCTCTTTGCACGCGGACAGGCTTCTCAGATTGCTCAGAATCAGCAGGTTATCGACGGCATCTATAACCGCCTTGATACTTGCCCGGTAGGCACCACTCCGGTATACGGAAGAACACCGATTTTCAGTTGCAATAACAACTGCGGATGCGGCAACAACTTCTAGGAGGTGGCGACATGGCTTGTGAATTTTTGTATAATCCCATTCAGGAAGTTGCGTTAAATGCGCCTATTCTGTTTGATACATCTATTCCTTGCACTCGCGGTTATATTTACCACGAGGGCAACACAGGGAATTTTATTCTCAAGGGTGCTGGCTCCAATACAAACAGTTGTTGCAATCAGTTTGCACAGTATCAGGTAACATTTAACGGCAATATCGCATTGCCGGAGGGTGCAACGGTTGTACCTATTGCAGTGGCAATTTCTGTCAATGGAGAGCCTAGACTTACCAGTAGAGCGATTTTTACTCCTGCGGCAGTTGAAGAGTTTGGAAATGTGACCAGCACGGCAATTATTAAAGTTCCTAGATGCTGCTGCTTTAGTCTTTCTGTTGATGCTGTCCCGGCAACAACCGATCCGACAGTTACACCGGCTCCCGTAATTGAGGTTCAGAACGCTAACCTCACAATTACGCGAATCGCATAGGGAGGTGGACAGTATGCACATTGAGAATATGCACAGCATGATCGAGAATTTGACATCTTGCACCAAGTCCGCAATCGAAAGCAACAAAACTCACATTGGCCAATACCCGATTAGCGAAGTAGTTGATATGATTAAGGACTTGAGCGAGGCGGAATACTACGCCAAAATATCTAAGGCTATGGACAAGGCCGAGGAAGAAGAGAAGGACGAAGAGAAGTATATGCTCCAGCGCATGAAAGAAGAATACGGCGAAGATGATGCACAGCGTTATTATAACGCTTGGAGATATGCCGACGGCAGATTTGCTCCCAAAGGCAGAGGATCCCGCCGTAACTATCACATGACGCCGGAGATGTACAGAAGATATCCTGCGGAGTGGTATCGCGATATGGACCGAGATGATGGGATGATGTATTTTACTACCACCAACTCCAACATGGGGAATATGTCCACCGGCGATACCAGAAACTATTCTGACGGTTACAACGACGGTCAGAAAGACGGCAACCGCAGAGGATATGACGAGGGCTACAACAAAGGATATTCTGAGGGACAAATGAACAACCGCCGTGATATGCGTGAGGGAAGAAGCGGACAGCGCAGACGGTCTTACATGGAAACAAAAGAAATGCACCGCGACAACACGCCGGAGAGCAAACAGGCGAACATGAAAGAGCTTGAACTTTACATGAACGAGTTAAGCGGCGACATAACCGACATGATCAAAGATGCTTCACAAGAAGAGCGCAACATGTTGAAAAACAAGATGCAGGTACTTGTTCAGAAGCTGGGTTAATCAAAAGCGTTTAGGGGCTAGAAATAGCCCCTTTTCGTGTTAAGGTGGTGATTTATATGCAATTTTATGTAAACGGCGTTACATGGACACTGCAATTTGTCCGCCCGTCAAGCAGACATTTACAGCGCAGTGACGGATCGTGGACTCTAGGCGTAACAGATGACAGGATCAAGACGGTTTTTATTGCAGACGGTCTTTCTAAAAAATTTACGGACAAAATTTTATGCCACGAACTCACTCATGTTTTCTGTTTTGAGTATCATTACTACATGGACATTCAAACAGAAGAAATTGTTGCGGACTTCATGAGCCTATACGGGCGCGACATAATTTATCTTGCGGACAGCATAATGGGAAATCTGATAAGGAGGTTTACGGCATGATGAAGATATTTAAGCACATTTCAAAAGCTTTTGACCAATTTCTTGATTGGTTAGCTTGATATTTATAATTATATATGATATATTAAGACTATCCATGACAATTCCTTTTTAGGAGTCAGAAAAAGAAGAGGTTTAACAGGCCTTTTCTTTTTTTGTTACATAATGTCGAAATTTGTATAAATTTGTAGTGACACGCTCAAACAAAAATGATATAATATTGGCACATTATTACAAAAGAAAGGATGATATATTATGGCTGATGGAGCACAAGAGACAAAGAAATGCAAATATTGTCAATCTGACATACATAAGAAAGCAAAGATTTGCCCGTTTTGTAGAAAAAAACAAGGGGGTGGACTTATAAGGTCAATTGTAATTGTCCTAGTGGTGCTATTTATTATTTTAGTGATATGCACCAGTGGAGGAAGTGATGATAGTTCGGAAACAAAAAATACGGAAGTAAATACGAAAAGCAGTGAATCAGTTGAAAGTAATATTTCTAATTCGGATAACACGCAGGACAAACCGCCCATAGAAACCGCATCTTCTTACAAAGATATGAAATTAGGTGACATAGGCGTTAAAGACAATGTATATGTTGGTTTGTCGTATATTAAACAGATGTCTTATCTTCCTACTGCTCTAGGGAAAGAGGATGATATAGGAGACGGAAACGAAGTAATACTTTGTTTTTTTGATTTTTATAATAATAATGACAATGAATCTCGAGTTTCTCCTAGCGATATTACTTGCTATGTAGATGGAACACAAGTTGAAGATGTTGAAACATACATAAAAGTTAACTGTGACGGAATAAAGCAGTATCATTCAGAATCTCTTGCGGGCCACACACAGTTAATATCCGTACAAGATTATGAAGTCCCAATTGGTTGGAGCGAGTTGAAATTATATTATAAATCAGAATGTGTTTGGACAATCAGCCAAGAAGATGTAAGCACTGATGATTATAGTTTTGAATCAATGTATCCAGATATCGTTGTTAGTAGGGATGTTACACCAGATGGAGCGGTAATTTATGACGAAAAATTTGAGATAAAATTTCAAGGTGTAACAGATTATACCCACAGTAACAAAGTGTACGGAGATAAATCATATGTTGTATTTAAGTTTACAATAAATAACACAGGTGAATCAGCTATTGATTATAGTTTAGCCGGATATAGTATGTCTGCATATCAGAACAATTACTTTTTAGGTGATGCGACTTATACAATGGATGACAAGATTGATGGATATAGTAATATTTTTAATATAAACAGCATAGAATCTGGAATGTCTGCAAATGTTTATGTTGCATTTGAAAGTTTTGGCGATGGTGGAAATGTTTACATGATTTATGATGATGGTTATATTACCAGTGACAAAAAAGGAGTTGTTTATTGCGAAAGATAATCAAACATAACCAAAAAGGGGCTGGAACTTTTCAGCCCCTTTCATAATCCGTCGCACACATTCCGATGCACTGCGGCGAACCGTATTCTTTCATGTAGTCCTCATTGCCGTACCGCTTGACGCAGACATACCGGCTGTCATGCCAACCACAGCGCGGATCGTCGGTAGAATCCACACCGATGACAATATCCTCAATTTCAAACGGCGCATCCGGAAAGCCAAGCGACATACAATATTTCTTATGCTCATTGTATATAAATTCTTTCATTGCCTGCTCGTTCTCAAACTCCTGCGCTTCAGCGAGTGCATCGGCAAGTGATCCCCTGTGTGGTCTGTAAATATACATTTGTTTCCTCCAAAAGTTGCGTACTAAATTTTTCCAGAAATTTCGCGTACCAAAACTTTTTCAAAAATTTTCCAAACTCCCAAAAATTTCGTCAAAAAAATTTTTAGGGTCAAAATTCTCCCGCAAAAAAATTTTTCGTACCAAAGCTGCGTACCTAGGATTTTTTCCAGAGATTCCCGGATCTTGAAAATTCTTTCAAAAAAGATGCCGCCCCTAAAATCTCCCGCAGAAAAAATATTTTTCACACTCCACAGATCACCCAGGAGCGCACCGGACGGGCGACGGCATGACGGCACAGAATGCCCGTAAACCTTGCCAAAAGCATACAACATATATCTGTTTGTGTCAAGGCATAAAATGCCCGCAGTGGTCAAATTTGGCACTTGTACGCGGTCGAAAATGCGCATGGTGTCACCTCCTGCAAGTTTTTTTGACAGATTCGCCCGTCTCTGCGTGTATGATCTGTTTTGTGTGGTGGCATACAAGCACCACGCCGCCGGACGATATTTTACAGGCTTTCCGGTCTCGTGCCTGTTTTGGCTTTTACGCTGCCTTGCGGGTTGCGTTGTCCTCGGTAGTTTTTCGATAACATTCCAAAACGCCCAATAAATCGGGATAGTGCGCTGTTATTTACCGCTCGCCGCTCTCGGGGCTTTCGCCTATTCGCTTTCGTTGTGGTTCTTTCTGCTCAAAAATCCGCTTGCGCCTGCTGACGGCTGCCGGACTGTACCGGACAAGCGGAAAAAGTTTCTCATGTATAATTTCTCCTTTTCTTTTGTATATTCCCTCACGGGTAAACCGCCCAGACGGCTTTCACGTCCTGCCCGGCTGAATCCGGCGGCGGTGGTGAATCTGCTTTATAGTCCTACACTTGCCATTACTGCGGCGATTTCTGCGTCCACGCCCTCGGCGATCAGTTCAGCCGTGCGGTCTTTCTTAATCTGCCTTTTGGCTTTCCTGATATGTTCCTCGATAATTAAATTCTCTGCTATCTGGTTTACTGCCTCTGTCGGTATTATTAACTTTGTCATTTTGTTTTCCTCCTGACTTTTATTTTGGTCTGCCATCATCAGAGCCGTGCGACCGTCCCGCGGCTGACGCTCCAGATTCGGAGCGTTTCGGCTTTTATTGATTGCTTAGCATTTTGTAAAATTCGTTTAAAGTTTCATGCCTCCAAAATGTTTCTACTTTTCGAAATTCTTCGCCGTATATCCATTCCAACGTGTTATAAATCTGTCTGTATCTTGCTTCCTCGATTTTGTTGTCCTGATCCTGTAAGTAGTCCATAAATACATCTTGGAAATATGCTTTACATTCTTCTAATTTTCTCATGTCGTTGCCCTCCGTTTCGTTTGTTTGTACCTTTATTATATATAAATGTACATTGATTTGCAATAGGCAAAATGTACAAATGTACATTGACATTATTATTCAAAATGTACATTTATATTATAGCGGTTTATATGCTATAATCTAACCACCAAGACAGAAAGGAGCTAGTTATGGACGATCAAAAGCAACTCAAGACCACACCGGCGCAACGTGCCGCCTCTGTTAAGTGGCAGAAAGAAAATTACAGCCGGATCCCGTTAGACGTTCCCAGGGCATATCATGAGGAATTAAAACGGATAGCACAGGCGAAAGGTGTGACGCTGGGGGCATTTATTAAAACGGCTATTGCGGAAAAACTGGAGCGGGACGGAATAAAAACAGATTAAGCCGGATTGCTCCGGCTTTTTCTTATCTGTCTTTTTAGGATCGCATATAAAATTATTGCTGCTCTTGATTATTCATATATCATGGTATATAATTATTCATATAAATAGCATAAGGAGGTGCCAAACATGGCGAAAACAGCAGACTACACCAGGCGCGCGGTGGACAACTACCGCCAAAAACATGACTTTGTACAGATCAAACTAGACAAGGGGGCGAAGGAATTTTTGCAAAATGCGCTTGACGGTATGAGCGTGACAGCGTTTTGTTCGCAGGTTGTCAATGATAAAGTAAAAGAGATGCAAGCACTGGCAGACACTAAAAACACGGCGGAACGATCTGCAGCCGGAATCAAATAAAAATAATTTAAAAATTTTTAAAAAATCTATTGACATTTTATATAAATATTTATATAATAGAATCAACAGAAGGGCAGAAAGCCCAGAACAAAGGAAAGGTTAAAAGGGTGAACAGTATGAAGTATCAGGTATGGACAGTTAGCGAGACCAACGAGACGATGGAGCATGAGACGAACGACAAAGTAGAAGCGCTGAAATTTGCAGACAGATGCCGCGGAGAAGTTCGCGAGTATGTAAACGATACAGATTATGACTTGATCCGCAGATATGAGATCAGGTACAAGGAATCCGGGAATATGATTGAGGAGTACGACGACATTGACGAAGCGAAAGAGGAATTGACATCTTATGTCCTGAATGATGAGCGAGACAGCGAAGACCTCGAAGAAAGAGATATATACATTATTCAGGAAAGACGCGAACGCCTGCTTGGATTCTATGAGATCTACGACAGACTCAGAGAGGAAGTTACAAGTATTTATTGGGATATAAACGACGACTGCGTGTACTAATTTACGACATTTTTCTACAAAATAGGGCATCCGCAAGGGTGCCTTTTCTGTTGTGATTTTTAACAAACTTTGTTGTGAGATTTTAACGAAATTACTATAACGATTGCATTTTAACTAAATTTCAATATGTCGCTTGCAAATGGCCATTTGTCGCCGACATATCATCATTTGTCACTGACATATGGTCATTTGTCGGCTGCGAATGGTTCCCCCTTTCCCCCACACCCCCTAATCCCCTATGTAGTAAAGTAGAGTAAATGCGCGCGTGCGCGCGATATAATAATTAAACTAATATATTTATATAGGACAATGGCCAAAAATCGAAAAATTGACGGGTTGACAAATTTGATAATCCGCGGTAGCATTTTATTAAACACAGATTTGGTTATTGATTAACCAATCATAAAACAGATTTAACACATACGACTGAGGATTTTTGGAGTTTATATTTTTACCTAGTCCCCCAGATCAGGGGCATGCGTGGGAATGACTTTGATGATTCTTAGTCTTTTTGCTTTTATAGCAGAGAGGAGGCGCGGAGCATGGCAGCTAATAACGATTTTGCACAGACAATCAGAACGGTGGAAGACATGGAGCCGGTTGCCCGCGGCATCGTACACACCTACTGCGAAGAAAGAGGACTTGACGAGAACGACATTCCGCCTAACGTATGGCTGGATATAATAACCGAATTATATATATCTCTTTTTAAACCATGTAATAAATTGCTTAAAACAGAGAGTAATTTGTATAATGCGTATGATATAAGTAAAGTTGAATACGTTTATTTATATATATATAAAAGGCTCTGCGATGGACACGGACAGGAGAGCAGCCAGAAGGGATTCTGTGACATGATCGGAATGGAGAAAAGAACGCTATACGACTGGGCGGAGGGGCGACTAAGTACCCAAAGTTCACACTTGCAGGAAAAAATCATGGCTGATAACGAGGAAAGTTTATTCGCTCTGATGAAGGATCGCCGGATCAACCCCATGAAGATATTGCCCAAACTTAACAAGGTCCATGGCTGGAACATGCCCGGAACGAGGAGCGAAAGCACCAAACAGAGTCCATTAAATGTCTCTCAATTGCCGCAACTTGGATCAAATGCGGGAAACCTTCGTCAAATTGCACAAAACGGAGACAATGAAATATAAACGTGAAATCGATAAAAACAGCCACAAACGGTGAAAATAAGGGATAGTTAAAAATGTGTCAATCAACTATGCGCAAAACAGTAATTTTGCGCATAGTTGAAACAGTACATAGTGATGAATCAGCAGCAGGGCGGAGGGGGTCTACATGGTCCGGGGGATAGCCCATACTTAGTCCCTCAAACTTCCACAAAAATAAAAAGCCCTATATCACCTTGCAGTATATATATAAAAACTGGTTATATATATTTATATATTATATATTTATATATACCGGTAATAAGTGGTATAAGAATGTGCAGTACATAGAGGATAGGAACATGGAGAATATAATCTACACGGTGATATATATAGCGATAAAAGCAACTATGGTTTTAATAAGTTTGCAGATTTTAAAATTTATAATTGACAGCCGCATAAAGCGGTGGTTTTACAATAAACTATACGACGAAGAGATAGAGAAACAACGCAAGGGAGAGTAAAACACATGATCTATATCGTTATGCAAAACCGCAACTCCATATTGAACGTCGACAACGTAGTCCAGATATACACTGAGGACAGTTGCATCATGGCGCGGCTGTTTGATGGCAATATGCTTTGCCTTGGCAGTTACAAGGATCATGAACGGGCGAAGGACGTATTTTCAAAAATGCTCAAAGAGTGTTTTCCACCGGACGTTGTGGTTTTTAAAAACATGGATATTCCGGAAGAAGTAATAGGGCAAATGCAAAAAAGAGCCACTGACTTACATATGCAAAACGCCGGATAGAGTTCCGGATGTCCAGACGTTGCGTGGTAGAATTTACTACATGCCGGAGGAGTAAAAATGTATAAAGTTTACAGAACGTCATACATAGGACATATAGAATCTCTTGAACAATTAGAGAAAATAACGGGTCGTTTTAACCGCGCTGAAACTTTAAGCCAAATGGATGGATTGATGCTTGATGATATGGTTGAAACGATAAACAATTCGGCAAAACCTCTGCTCGGCGCAAAGCCATGCTACATCCAAGCCGACGAACGAATAAAGGATTTATCGGAAGCAATATCACGTTACGCCGGAACTGGTAACTACAAGACGATCAGAAAATGGGCAAAAGAGATTTTGATGCAGTGCGACATTGCGGAAATGGAGAAGAATGAGGAAATGGTTGATTGGATAGCGATTCAGTTTCCTAAGATTTTCAAGGTATTCCAAGAATTAGACATCATGGAATAGGCTTTGCAAAAATTTTCCGAAAAATAAAAAGGCGGTTGGTGAATGAAAGTATATGTCATTACGCAAGGTGAATACAGCGATTACGGCATAGTAGCCGTGAAATTGGATAAGACTGAAGCGGAAACCTTGGCACATGCTGTTTCGGAAAAATATTATCCGGCACATGTTGAGGAATACGACACAGATGACTTTCAGATTATTGACGAAAGTAAAACTGTCTATGAGATTGATTTTCTGAAAAGCGGTTCTGTGAAGAGATGGCACAATTGTCCGAATCAACGCGTGGTGAACAACCAATGCGTGTGTCGGGAAATTTATCACAACATGATTCGCGTGGTAGTTGTAGCCAATAATGAGCAGTCTGCGATTAAGATTGCCGCCGAAAAGCGGGCTGAATACTTGGCTGAAAAGAATGGTCTATGAGGTATTGAACAATGGAAGATATCACAATTCAGCAGGCTTGCAAAATATTAACACAGGCTTTAACTACGGATAATGATTTTTATAATTGTTTTGTTGCAAGTATTGAAAGCGCATTGCAGGAAAGCACGGTTGTTTGGGAAGAATGGGAATGCAACGAAACTGCGCGGAAGATTGCAGATAGGATCATAGGGAATGAATAAAATAATCAGAAAACCTTTTAGTGGGAAAACAACAGAGCTTATAAAGAAATCCGCCGAAACGGGAATGATAATCATTACGCCCACAAAAAGTATGGAAAAGCACACGGCAAAAATGGCGGAGGATATGGGATTGCAGATTCCTAAGCCTATTAACATAATTTCCTACCTGAACAACAGAAGATTTTTAGGGATACACGAAAAAATTTTAATTGATAATGCGGATGTATGTTTACAGGTAATTTTTGGAATTGAGACAGAAATAGATACAATTACTATTGATTGTGATTTAACATAGCGGTATCGCCAAGTGGTAAGGCACGGCACCTTGACTGCCGCATTCGTTGGTTCGAATCCAACTACTGCTGTTTTGTGGGGAAAAGACACTACTGTCACGTAATTCCCTTTACACATCCCACAAATTGAGTATATGCAACATACATATACAGAGTGGTTCACTGACGAACAAGCCCAATCGGCGTTGGGCGCTACACAATCAATCTTCAAAGTCGGTGAGTTATCTTACAGGCAGAATGAATGTTCAGAGATTGGAAATTCTGTTGTGGCGGAACGAGTAGACGCTAATGCTCATTAGAGTGTACAGTGGTTCGAATCCACGATATGCGTAATAAGGTGAAGGAGCCATCGCATAGACAGCGTGACATACAAATAGTGGCAAAGTTACACTCATGCAAGGTTCGAGTCCTTGCCAACAGAATCAATGGCATATAGTTCAGCGGTAGAACGCCTGACTGTTAATCAGGATGTCGCAGGTTCGATCCCTGCTATGCCAGTTAAAAAACAAGTGAAAGAGGTAAAAAAGATGAGAAATAAAATTGCAACAATCGCTTTGATATTGATGACGTGTTGTTTTTCCGGTTGCGGTTCATGCAGTCGGGCGTGGACGGATATCAAGAGTGATTTTAGTAACGGCTTGAAAAGAGAAATAAATGTCTATACGGCAAATGGCGACTTGATAGCACATTACGAGGGAAGAATAGACATAGAGACAAACGACGGCGGTTATTTAAAGTTTGACTTAGACGGGAAACGGTATATATACTATAACTGTTTTGTGGAAACCATTGCGGAGATAGACTGATGTGCCAATTTTGCGAAATCCTTGAAGAACATAAAGCATTTAACAAAATCTTAAATAATAAACGAGACGATAAAATGCTTTATGAATACACGGTTGCAATTGTAATACATAGTTGGACAAAAGAACGAGGAAAACGTAGAGCAGGAAGAAGTACAGATTACAGACGGCAAGGCTTGGGATATAAACTTAACTTTTGTCCGGAGTGTGGAAGTAAGATTGGAGGAAGGAAATGATACGGCAGGAAGTTAAACAAAGGATAGCAGAGCGTGCAGCAGAGATTGCAGACATTATTCTGCGCGGCAAAGATTGCGAGATCAGAAAGTCGAAGGACGGGATCAGCGTTGCAGAGATTTCTAAGAAGGTGGTGTCAAGGGTAGTCATGGATAAAGTTGCGGCTTATGGTATGATAATGACGCAGGAAGAATACGACGCAAGATATGGCGGTTTGGACAAAATTGCTCAATATGCCGAAAAATACGGATTTGAGGTAAAAGAGGGCGAAACTGCTTTTAGCATTGGTTTTATTGCAAAAATAATGGAAAAGATGGACTCAATAATCGAAAATAACAAATAATTCAAAAGGCTCATCCATGATGGAGGGTGAGCGACAGTGCAAGAGGGCGCACTACTTTTTTATTGCGAAAGGTAGGTGCGCCTTTTTCCATGGAAAATCCGGAACTTCAAAGAACAATCCAAGGATATGAAAACTACATAGCGCAAAACGGCGTTGACGAACAAATAATGACCGCCTACTGCCAAGCAGTATTTTTTACCGCAGACAAAATGAAAGATGTAGAGTCTGCGCTTGAAATAACTCCTAGGGCAAAAGAAGTGATTGAACAGCTAATATACACAAGCACAAAGGGGATGTCCGTCTGGGATTTAGAGCGGTACTGTTTTGAAAATGGCAAATCTTATGAAATTCTTGACTGGTACTATTGGATTTTAAAACTTGAAGCGCAGAACAAAATCCTTGACAGTTATTTGTTGTACTTAGAAAAGAATCGTGATCCGGAAGATAGATTTTACTTGCCACGCCGAAAAAAGCTGCTACAACACGGATATATACAAGCATTGCAGGATTTGCTAGATGATAAAATAGACATTTTAAGCATATCTTCTGTGCCCGGTTCGGGGAAAACCAGTTTGGGCGAAATGTTTATGAGCGGATTCATGGGATGGTACCCCGATTTGTGCAACTTATTTTCTTCTCACAGCGGACATGTTACGCGCATGGTTTACGATGTTTTATGCAACATTATCGGTATTGATTTAAAACCGGGACAAATAGCGGAGTACACATGGCGAGAGATTTTCCCAGATGTCAACATTGAAAGTTGGAACGCGAAAGAGCAAGAAATAAATCTTGGAAAATTTAAGCCGTTCAAGTCTATCACATGTAGGGCACTGGGTGCTTCACAAACAGGCGTTACGCGTTGCGAAGGAATCCTTTACTGTGACGACTTATGCTCCGGCATAGAAATGGCTTTGTCAAAAATCAGACTAGATAAGCTATGGACCATGTACTCCACTGACCTTAAGACAAGAAAGAAAAAAGGCAAAAAAGGAAGAACTTGCAAGGAATTACATATCGCTACACGCTGGAGCGTCTGGGATGTGATAGGCAGACTCCGTACGATTTATCAAAACAATGACCGTTGCCAATTTCTTGCAGTCCCTGATATTGACCCAGAAACGGGCGAAAGCAATTTTGATTATGATTTTGGCGTCGGTTTTGATGTGGAGTATTTTGAGGATATTCAAAAATCTCTTGATGAAATAACCTACAAATGCCTTTACAAAAATGAGCCGGTAGAGCGTGAAGGAATTTTATACAATCCAGATGCGCTGCGCAGATACGGAGAGCTGCCACCAAAACAGCCGGATGCAATTATTGCTTTTTGCGATACAAAAGACGTTGGCACGGATTATAACTGCCTTGGCGTGTTCGCACAATACGGAAAAGATTATTACCTCATAGATGTTGTGTTTAGAAACATAGACCCAAAGCTGCTTGATGATCTTAATGCCCAATGTCTTGTTAAAAACAATGTTCAGATAGCAGAGTTTGAATCGAACAAAGAAGGAAGTCGAACAGCAGACAAGGTGCAGGAAAAAGTCAAAGAATTGGGCGGAAATACAAGCGTACAAAAGAAATTCACCACTACCAATAAAGAAACAAAGATTATTGTAAACAGTCCATGGGTAATAGAACATGTGCTTTTTCCATATCCAGAAAGCCCAGACTATCCTGATGGGTATAGACCAAATTCCGAAATGGGACAGTTTATGTCGCATCTATGCTCATATAGCCAGCTATCAAAAAATCCAACAGATGATGCGCCGGATATGATATCTATGTTGGCTGTACATGAAAGCCCTACATCAAATGGAATTGCAACTGTTGAAGCAATACAAAATCCTTTTAGATCAGGAGGTAATATGTACTATGGCTGGTAAAGATCATGTAAGAACAAAAGAGCATTTGTCACAAATCGGCAGATACGACAAGATGATTAAAAACAAGCTGTTGGAGATTGAGCAACTCAGAACCATTGTCTGCGGAATCACGATCCCGCTGAAAAAAGACAAGATACAGACTACTCCGAACCATGACAAACTAGGTGACATTGTTACTAAAATAGTTTTTCTAGAAGGAAATCTTGATGAGATCATAGAGAAGCGGCACAAGATTATAGAAGAGATCGAAGCCATACCTCGGCAGGAACATTACGACGTACTGGCGAAACGGTTTATCCTTGGCATGGGGCTAAAAGAAATAGCGATTGAAACTGGTTTGAGCGAAAAGCAAGTCCGAAGGTATATCAACGAAGCATATGATTCTCTTGAAAACATGGGCGGAAATGTCCCAAAATGACCGCAAAAGACCGCATCAGTCGTCTTTTTTTTGAAAAAGCGTCATGTTACAATACAATCGGCAAAGCATCTAATTGACAAACTAGCCTTACGTTTAGCACCGTCCTATGTGACGGTGCTTTTTCGTTGGCACGGGAGTTGCGTATGAGCGGTAAGATTACGGTATTTTGCCCGGAGTGTCATTGCAGGATTATGATGGTTGACAGGAAAAGCAAGATAGACAAAGTGGTTATGTGCAGGAGATGCAAGAAGATGGTTGTTTTCAAAGTTGCTACTTGCGAAACGGAAATAAAACCAATACCCAAAAGAACCTACGCATCCGGCATGACATTTATCTAAGGTGATAGCATGAATAAAATGTATCTGCAAGACCTTGTAAAAGGTGAGTATGGAAGAAAAATTGCATATGCTGATGTCGAAGTTATCACGCCGCAGAACATATTGAAAGTCTTGAGCGAGACAATAGGGGTGTTTAACTGCAACCGGCCGATCATAAGATATCTTTGGGCGTATTATCGGGGTGATCAGCCGATTCGATACCGAACAAAGGTTTCGCGTGACGACATCGTAAATAAGATTGTTGAAAACCACGCATACGAATTTGTCCAGTTTAAGGTCGGGCAGACATACGGCGAACCGGTGCAAGCAATCAGCCGAAAAGATGACAACAAAGTAAACAAGGCGGTTGATGCGTACAATGATTACATGGTCGATGTTAATAAACAGGCAAAGGATATAAAGTCTGGGGAATGGCAATCGGCAGTCGGAACATCGTTTAAGGCGGTGCAAAAGACAAGTGATTCTGACTTACCCTTTAGGATCGTGTCGCCTACACCGATGGACACATACATAGTGTATTCACGAAGTACAGAAGAAGAACTGCTTGCGGTACAGGAGCTGAAAGACGAAGAGGGAAAGCAATACTACTTGTGCTTCTCCGAGAACATGCAGTTCAAAGTGCAGAACGGGCAGTTGATTGATTATGGGCTGCACGCATACGGCAGCATACCGATTGTGGAATACCCGAATAATCACAGCAGGCTTTCGGACATTGAATTGGTAATTGATATATTGGATGCGGTAAACAATTTCCAGTCCAATAGAATGGACAGTGTTGAACAGTTTGTACAGAGCTTCATCAAATTTGTGAATTGCCAGATTGACGAAGAAACGTTCAAAAAAATGAAGATGAACGGCGCTTTCGTGGTGAAGTCGAACAACGGTGAAAACAAAGCCGACGTCGATATCATGTCACAGGAGCTAAACCAAACAGAAACCCAAGTGGCAAAGCAGGACTTGTTAGACAATGCGCTGACGATTCTTGCAATACCAAATAAACAAGGCAATACTGGCGGAGATACGCAAGGAGCTGTCGAGCTTCGAAATGGCTGGGATTTTTCAAAAACCAGAGCCAAGTTAAAAGACCCTCTTGTTAAGGCAAGCGAAAAGAAACTTGCGAAGATTGTGCTAAATATCTTGCGGCTTTCTGGCCACGATCTTGGCATTACAACAAGAGACTTTGACATACAGATAAACCACAGCCCGACAGACAATATGGTTATTAAGTGTCAATCTTTGCAGTATTTGTTGCAGTGCGGCATACACCCGCTTGTGGCAATAAAGACCGTGGGATTGTGGGGCGACGCTGAAAAAGTTTTCCTGCTTTCAAAGCCATACATGGATAACCTTTTTAAAACGCTTGAACAGGCAGAAAAAGAGGGACAAGAACAAAAGGCACAAGAACTGTTGGCAAATATGAATAATCAGAATGGCGGTGCTTCAAATGGCACAGACACGACAATTTGATGAATTAAAAACCATTGATTACGAGACATTTTTTGGAGAAATGGACATATCGGAGCAGGAGAAAAGGAGAAGAATTGTACTAGCTGAAGAGTTAGAGGTTCTTTTCCTTTACTTGTTTGTGTTGATGAAAGAAGACCCGCTGAAGGATTATCTGCAAATGATTCAGCAGAAATATCAAGAGATTGCAACACGGTTTCTTGATATGGACGAGACACCGGCTTACATTTTGAACCAGTCGCAGACTGTAGCGGAAGAAACCGCCAGAGTAACAAGGCAACACATAAGCCAAGAGTTTTACACTTCTAAAGACAGGGCAATGCTTATCAGTGCCAACCAAGCAAATGTAATAGGCAACTATGCGTTCCAAGTGGAAGCCATAAAGATGGGAAAAACTACAAAGGTCTGGCGCACAATGAAAGATTTTAAGGTGCGACATACACATATGATTGCAGATGGTCAAAAGGTTGGAATTTTTGAGCCGTTCAAGGTTGGTAATAGCCTTTTAAATTTCCCTACGGATTTAAGTCTTGGTGCAAGTATGGAAGAGGTGGCAAATTGCCGATGCGTGTGCAAGTACCAATAACAAAATATTTTAAATAATCAAGGATTGCGGAAACGCAGTCCTTTTTTATTGCATAAATGCAGCTATGCGGTAAATAGCAAAAATAAGCAGTCATGCGGTAAATGGCAGGACACGGCAGGAGCGACCTGCGGTAACAAAAGCGTGTGTTCAGAAAGAAGAGGTAACTATGACCAGAGAAGATGTATTGAAACTGTTTCCCGAAGCAACGGACGCGCAGATTACGGCATTGTTGAACGCAAGCAACAGCGAAGTGGCGGCGGAGCGAAAAAAGGCGGACGAGTACAAGGCAAACGCTAAAAAGTACACAGACAATGCCAGCCGTTACGCAACTATGGAGCAAGAAAACGCGGACTACAAACGCCGTATCGAGGAGATGGAGCAGGGCAATCTTACAGAGATTGAGAAAGCAAACAAGGCGTTAGAAAACGCTAATAACCGCATTGCGGAGTTGGAGAAAATTCAGCTTATCACAAGTCAGCGTGCCGAAGCCGCAACAAACTTTAAGATCACGGCCGAGCAAGCAAAAGAAGTTGTTAAAGACGACGGATCTTTTGACATGGTAAAGCTCGGACAGATTATGGCTGAAAAAGAATCCGCTGCGGCACTTGCCAAGGAACAGGAGATTGCCAACGCATCCTTGAACCCTGGCGGACAAGGTGGAAACAGCGATCCGGATGGAAAATCAAGCGCAGTAAGACTTGTAGAAAGCCACTTCTCGGGTCAAAAAACCGACACAACAAATATTCTCAACCATTATGTAGGAGGTAAATAAGCATGAGCAATATGCAGTTTGAAAGCAAGACATACCCCGGCGATGTACAGATTATCAAAAGGGGTAAGTTTGAAGGAATCGCAAAAACTTTAGATTTTTCTGAAGTGACAGACACGCTTAACGGAAAAAAAATCGTTAAGGCAGGAACGCCTATCGGCGCATCTGGCACCGCAGACAACACGGCAACTGTAGTTGGAATTTTGTTGTCTGATGTGATTGAAGACAGACCGATTGGAACGCTGTTAAAGAAAGCGTATATCAATACCGCAGTGGCAGAGAGCCATTCCGGTGTGACGTATGCAGATGCAGTAAAGACCGCACTGCCTATGATCGTTTTTGAGTAAAAGAAGGAGGTACAGAGAATATGTTAGTTAGCGAAGTAGTAGATTCTAAATCCATCGCGCTTGCAGCAACAAACGATGCAAGCAACGATATCCCGTATCTGGGACTTGCTTTTTTCCCCGAAGATAGCAGGAGCGGACTTGACCTGGCATGGATCCGTACCCACAAGGGACTGCCGGTAACACTTGCACCTTCTAACTTTGACGCGCTTCCTGTAATCCGTGCAAGAGAAGGTTTGAAGAAAGAAAAGACCCAGATGGCGTTTTTCCGTGAGCAGCGTATCATCAAAGAAGAGGATGCGCAGGAAATCGACCGTATTAAAGATGCAGACGATCCTTATTTGGAGTCCGCGTTAAAGAGCATTTACGATGACACGAATGACCTTCTCCGTGGCGCACAGGTTGTCCCGGAGCGTATGCGTATGAGTTTGTTATCGACCGTGAACGGACATCCTGTTATCGGCATCCAGTCTGACGGAGTAGAGTATGCGTATGACTACGATCCTGACGGCGAATATGCTGCGAAGCATTACATGAAGTTGACGTCAAGCACTGACCAGTGGAATGATGCAGATAACTCCACACCTATCACGGATTTGATAACAGCGAGAAAAGCACTGGAGAAGTTGGGTAAGCGCCCGACCTATGCACTTATGACTTCCACTACTTTCGGCTATCTGCTGGAGAGCAAGCAGGTCAAAAACGCAATCTTGGCGCAGAATCCTACTGCGAATATCCTGGTTGACGACGAGACTGTAATGGCTATCATCCAGAGAAAGACCAAGCTGCAGGTCGTGATCTACGACAAGATGTATATTGATGACAACGGCAATGATGCGCAGTTCTATCCCGACAACAAGGTTACACTGCTTCCCAACACTCCGCTCGGTAAGACCTGGTTTGGTACTACACCCGAGGCGAGAACCGCTAGACAGGTGGAAAACGTGGATGTGACGATCTACGGCCGCGGTATTGCGATTGCTGTAAAAACCGAGTACGGTCCACCCGCACTGACCACCACCACGGCTTCCGAAATCGTGCTTCCGTCTTACGAGGAGATGGACTCCACATACGTTCTTGAAGTAGTGGTCCCCTAACAGCTCTCACCCTTAAAGCCGAGGATGGTGAGAGTAATGTGTTCGGCACTGCGGTTAGTGACTTGCAGGAGAATGTAAAAGTACAAGGCGGCAAGATAACGGGTACGTTGAAGTATTACGATGAGCCGGGTGCAATCGTTGACAGATGGGGCGCAGGAAACTTTTTTGCGTTCAAGATATCTAATATCGACGCAGACGCAACATCCGTTAAGGTTGGCTTGGAGCCTAGCGCAGGATCAGGGCTTGTGGAAATTATCGACGATCCCGACAAGAACGGCATTGCGAAAGTGACCAATAGAAACACGCAGAAATTCAAGATTGTACAGACCGACAGTGCGGGCAATGAAACCGTGCAGCTTTTCGACCTGTCCGGCTTGACTTTGCTTGATTCGTAAGGAGGTAAAACATGGTATATCCTTATGTGGTTAAATACAAAGGAGAATATTACGAAGCGGGCGAAGAGATTTTTGATGATGCAATTGTTACAGATGAGCAGGCAGACGAGGCAGTGGAAGAAGAACCACTGCCTTTTTCTGATGCAAAGACATACACAAAATCAGAGATCAGACGCATGACCACGGCAGATCTTCAGAATCTTGCGGAAAGCCTTGGCATTGAGAACGCAAGAGAAACCAGCGGCAGTAAGCTGAAAGAAAAACTGATTGAGTATTACGGATTGTAGTAGGTGATATGAGATATGATGACGACCATTGACGAATTGACTGAATATGTTGCGGTAAAAGCAAAACAGTACGTGGGAGAAACCGGAGAAGAGATGGAAACTTTTCCTAGATCAATCGTGGACTTTGTGATTGAGTTCGTGTCGCAGAATTGCCATTTCCCTAGCCACTTCAAGGAAGCAAATATTGTCGCCGACTTGGAAAAAGGGAAAAATTCTATTGCTATGGCTTGCGTGGATATTTACGCAAAAGCTGGAGCGGAAGGGCAATCTGGACATTCCGAGAACGGCATATCACGCACATACGATTCGTCATGGATCACGTTTGATCTTGTCGCCAATTTTCCTAACTACGTCAATGTCTTTTAGAAGATTGTGCGTGGGTATTGTGCTTAGATCGGCGAGCATGATGCTTGCAGGGTACACGTCACTAGGTGGCGGAGGGCAGACGTGTTTTCAGAAAGAGTGGTGAGAAAATGCAAGGAAAGGTTTTTTACGGAATCATCGGAATTGTCGGCGGCGCAATATCAACAATTTTTGGCGGTTGGAATACGACGTTGACAACACTGATTATTTTCATGGCTATTGATTACATTACCGGTCTGATGGTTGCCGGCATTTTTAAGAAAAGCGCAAAGACGGAGAATGGCGCATTGGAAAGCAGAGCAGGGTTTAAGGGCTTGTGCAGAAAAGGCGTCATGCTTTTGATTGTGCTTGTAGCGTGTCGGCTTGACTTGACGCTTGGTTCAGACTTCGTGCAGAGTGCGGTTGTTTGGGCGTTTGTTGCTAATGAAACGATCAGTATAATTGAAAATGCCGGTTTGATGGGAGTACCAATCCCAAAAGTAATTGTGCGCGCTATAGAAGTCCTTAAGACCAAAGCGGAGGAAGATGCAGATGAGGACGCTCCAAAAGAATAAGCAAAAACTGCATTACGCTACGCCGACAGGCAACAAAATCCCCATCTATGAACTGGACGAAAACGGACACAGGATTGTCAGTTATGTCGATGGTGAGGGCAATGTGTATTATGTCGAAACTGGAGATTCAGAACTTGCATACGATGATCCGGTTGAGTTTTTGGCGAACATTGCATTGTCTGGCGGCGAAGCAGAAGCACAGGAGTTTGGATTGTCCATTGCAGACTACAACGCGGTGATTGTCGCAGATGTAAACAAGTATCCGATTGTCAACGGCACACTTATCTGGCACGAAAGTCCAGTGAAATACAAAGACGCGGAACAGACAATGATTGACGCAAAGTCCGCGGACTACATGGTGCTAAAGGTTTCCAAGTCTATCAATGTTGTGCGGTATGTTCTGACTTCTGTTGTAAAGTAGGTGGTGTCATGGGTAAAACATTTGAAGTTGATATCTTGTCCGCGTCATCTATCACGAAATTGCAGAACGAACTAAAAAAGTACAGAGACAGCGTTGAGTATAAGACAAAGTTACTTGCGGAAAGGCTTGCCGAGCGAGGCGTAGAGATTGCACGGGTACAGATTGCGGATTTGGACGCGATATTTACTGGTGAGTTGATTGAAAGTTTGCGCAGTGAGTATGTGGAGTCTGTTCCGCATGGTGCCGTGTTTGCTGTTGTAACGGACAGCGACCATGCCGCGTTTGTTGAGTTTGGTACGGGCCAAAAAGGTAATGATACACCATATCCGTATCCGCTCCCAGATGGAGTTAGTTGGTCTTACAATGTCGGTCAAACAATAAGATACAATTCTGCGAAGGGAACTTATTACTGGTTTTATCCGGGAGATGACGGACAGTGGCATTACACGGAGGGTATGCCGTCAAGACCGTTCATGTACAACACTTCGCTTGAGCTAGCAAAGGAAGTAGTGGAAATCGCAAAAGAAATATTTTCAGAGTAGGTGATTACAATGCTTGAATATCTGGAATCGCAAGTGTTTTCGAAAATTAAATACGGCATACCGGATAGCGCCAAGCAGAAATATCCCGATCTGGAATTTTCCACAAACGACCAAAGCACGGACAGCGCACATTTTCCGTATGTTTATGTGCATCTGATGGGGAGTCCGGAAATTTCAAAAGATTTAGATCGAACCACAATTAACGGTGTGGCTGCGACATTTCAGATTGAAGTTTCCGACAATGTGAGTCAGACACGCGCAAGAACAATTATGAACGAGGTTGTAAAAGTCATGAAACGCATGATGTTTGATGTGACCATGATGCCGTACTTTATGAACTACAACAAAGTGTTTCGGTGTGTTGCACGGTTTAGCCGGAACATTGACTATAACGATGTTTTGTAAGGGCAGTGATGCTCTTATTTTTTTACAAAAAAACAAGGAGGTAAATTAAAAATGGCAGTTGGCTTAAAAAGTAGATTTTTCTACCGTGTAAGAGAAAAAGAGTTTACGGAAGCTAATTATTGGGCTGGTACATATCAGCTTATCGGCCGCGTAAAGTCCATCCCGTCACCTTACGGCGATCCTAACATGGTAGATGTTTCCACACTTGAGGATCTGATGGAGGTGCAGGAAGAGGGCAGACGCAGCGCGGTAACGATGGATCTGCCTATCGCATTTGAGAAAAAGTACAAGGATTCTCTCATTGATGATGAGGGCAAAGTACTTGACATGATGATCTTCTACGGCACAAACGGGCGCGGTAGTGAGGGCATTTCGGCGTTTACCGGTACAGAGAGTTTCAGACCGGACGAAGCTACGGACGATCATCTGACCGGAACAATCAGCGTTGCTATCAAGACTTATCCGTCATGGATCGAGGATAACTACGATGTGGACGTTGTAGAAGATGCAAACGGCACAGCTATTTCCGTAACGCTGACGCCGAAGTCCACTGAGAAAGCAATCAGTCTTGACAAAGCAACGGCAAGCGTTGAAGTCGGCGCAACCGTTAAATTGAATGCAACCGTAGCACCGGAGGGATCTACCGTAACATGGGCGTCCAGTGATGATACCGTTGCAACCGTCAATACCAAGGGTCTTGTTACTGCGGTTTCCGCAGGCACTACAAATATTACCGCAACTAATGACACCGTAACCGCTAATTGCGCCGTAACCGTAGTTGCAGGAGCGTGATCGGTATGAAGAAGTACAGAGTAGTGAGTTTTTTCACAGACTTGCAAGACAACAATTACCCGTACCAAGTGGGAGACACCTACCCGAGAGACGGAGGAAGTACAAGCAGAAAACGGATTGCGGAGCTTTCCGGAACGGAGAACAAGCAGAATAAACAGCTTATTGAAGTTGTAGAGGAACCGGAAGAAGATCAAAGTACAGATGATGGCTATTATCAAGCTGAGACGTGATGGATCGTGGGGCGGCTTTCGGGCTGCCCCTTTTCCTATATCAAGGAAAGGGAAAAGGTAAAAAATATGTTGAAATTAAAGGTAAAAGAAAAAGAATACATTCTAAAATTTGGTTACAGAGTGCTTGCGAAAACCACTCTGTTAAAAGATGTTGTCGGCATTCAGACCATGTTCAAAGACAGCAAGGAGAATGAACAGAACGAAAATGACGATGAGGAAACAGAGAAAATTGTGGAAAATCTTCCGATGCTGATTGAGGTAAACAGCAACCTTGTGTTGGCAGGATTGCAGAGAAATCACGAAGAAATCCGTGTTGATTACGATAACCCAGAATCAGTAAAAGCAGGACTTGAAAAGGTCTATGACTTTATGGATGACTACATGGATGAAGAAGACTCCATTGCGGTGTTTGACCTGTTCGGAATGATGATTGGGGAGTTGACGGATAACGGTTTTTTATCCAAGAAGTCGCCACAGATGGAACAGGCGGCGACGGAGCAGGACGCAACAATTATTCCGATGGATCACCAAAAAACCGAGAAATAAATTGGGAAAATTATCAGAAGCACATACTCCCTCATTGGCTTATGGTCACTAAGGGATACGGAATTACTGTCAAGGATATTGACGATTCTTGCCCGGTTGATTTAGAGCCGTATGAATACGCACACAGGAAAGAAGTGATTGAAACTGATGCGCTTGAACATCAAATGGGAATGTATGTGTTGTCTGCTTTTTCAACAGTTATTAACAATTTCGTATCACATAAAGGCAAGTACATTGATAAGCCTTTGTTGTCGGAGTTGGCAGAAGAAATTGAATCCAGTAATACATATTCAGAGCGCAGGGAATATGCGGCGGTTTTTGAGATGAAACAGAGAATAAAATTGCTTAAGGATCAAGGACTGCCGCCAAGCCCTATGTGATGGAGGGATTTTTATGAAAAAAGTAATAGACGTTTCCAAGCACAACGAAAATATACAATGGTCTAAGGTTAAATCGGCGGTTGATGGAGTAATTATCCGCATCGGATACCGTGGATACTCTAAACTTGGGAAGATTGCAAAAGACCCGATGGCAGACGTAAACATAAAAGGCTGTCAGGCACAAGGTATTCCGTATGGGGTCTACTTTTTCCCGTGTCCCATAACAACAGCAGAAGCTATTGAGGAAGCGGAGTGGATACATAGTCAAGTGAAAGACCTTGACTTGTCATTTCCAATTTACCTTGACAGCGAAGTGGCAGAACCTAAATTTGGAAGTGGTAGGGCAGACAACTTGTCGAAACAAGACCGCACTAACCTTTTGCTTGCGCTCATGAATCACCTTAAGCGATATGGTCATGAGGTTGGTGTGTATGCGTCAACTGCGTGGTTTAACAACCGTCTTGATGTGTCAAAACTTCCGACATACTGTAAGTTGTGGGTTGCACAATATGCCGGAAAATGTACTTTTACTGCTAGAAAGTATTCAGCGTGGCAGTTTACTTCCCAAGCAATCTGCGATGGTATTGATAAGAGAGTGGACATGTCATACTACTATGATAAGTTTAGCACAAATGTCACTGTGACCACGAAGAACCCTTATACAGAGCCGAAACGGTTGTTGTGCAGAAAAACCCCCATGCAGTACGGAAATGATGTTAAATGGCTCCAATACGAGCTCATACGGCATGGTTGCTTGCCAGAAAATAATGCAAAAGGCAAGTCAAATATTGACGGGTGGTTTGGTGATGCCACTGCAATTGCTGTTCATGCATTTCAGAAGCAAGCTAAAATCACGGTTGATGGAAAAGTGGGTGCAATCACACGAAAATATTTAAAAATGTAATTCTAACGGGTGGTAGGGTAATTCCTACCACCTTTTCTTATATGTGGAGGTGTTTTCAATGCCCGAAGTTGATTCTTTATCACTAAAAATAAAAGCGGCGGCGGACGACGCTATCAAATCACTTGACACCCTTATTGGAAAACTAGATAGCGTAAAAGGCGCGTTAAAAATTGGAGGAACCAATAGCAATATAAGCACATCCATGCAAAATGTTACTAATTCTTTAAACGAAGTGGATAAACAGGTAAAAAAGACTGCACGTAATATGAAAGAACAGTTTAATGCTGCATCAAAAGATATCGCCAAAGGCTACAGATATGAAGGAACTTTTGAAGGCGTGCAGAAACAGCTTTCAAAATATACCAACGCATTGGAAAGCGCGAAGATCAGGGTGCAAGAGTTGGAAGCGGCTGGAAGGACTGGCGGCGGAGAATTTCAAAGGGCTATTTCCAATTTGAACAAATACAGTAACATGGTTGAGGGTCTTAAGAAACAGTTGCAGGAAATGAATACTTTTCACCCGCAGACTGCTGCCGATATTAGCATAAATCGTGAAACGGTGCAAAACTTAAAAGATGCGACAGAAGAGGCACAAAGGTTTGGGAGAGAACTTGGAAATGATGCATATGCGGGCAGGGACATTGTAGCCGAGGTTGAAGCGATACAAAACAAATTAGAAGGCGCAAATAAAAGCGCACAGGCTTTCAAAATGCCTTTTATCTCTGACAAACTTACCGATGCGGCAAGAAGTGCCATGAGCTTTTCGGACATTTTAAAAAAACTAAAAGTGACAAACACTTCGGCAGGACTCGAAAAGGTTGATGAAGCTATTAAAAAAACAAAAGAACAGTACAGGCAACTTGGAGAACAGATACGAATTGCTTTTGAGCATAATCAAAAATATGGAAATACAGCGGCATTTGACAGACAGCAAATCAAGATTGAGCAGTTGCAGAATCAATACCGTGACTTAATCCTCATGCAACGACAGTTAGCGCAAGAACAGCCGTATGAACGAGTCAGAAATGGTTTTGAAACAATAGGCAAGTCCGCATCATCCGCTGTTGGTTCGGTTCGGTCACTTGCAAGTAGACTTGCAGGCGTGGTAAAACATGCGATAAATGTGCGTACCGCATCAAAGCAGTTGCAAAATGCAACACGGACGCTGACCAAAAGTCTTTTAAAAGCGAGCAACATGCTTAAGATGATGGTTGTCCGCATGGCATTGCGGAAAGTCATTGAGGGCGTGGGTACTGGATTCAAAGGCCTTGCACTGTACAGTGATGAGTTTAACCGCAGTCTGTCCATGTTGATAGACTCATTGAAGCAGTTAGGCTATTCCGTGTCGGCAATGGTTAGCCCGTTGGTCAATGCTTTTGCACCGGCGTTGAACCAATTGATTCAGTTGGCTATACAAGCGGTGAATTACATCAATCAGCTATTTTCTGCATTGACAGGCAAAGGAACATGGATTCGTGCCAAAAAGCAGACAGACGATTATGCAAAAAGTCTTAGCGGAGCAGGAAAAGCGGCAAAAGGTGCATTGCGTTCATTTGATGAATTAAAGGTAATAAGCACAGACAAAGGCGGAAGCGGCGGCGGTTCGGCAGAAATCAATCCGGGAGATATGTTTGAAACGGTTGATATTGAAAGCCGTATCCTCAATCTTTCGGACAAGATAAAGGAAGCATGGGATAAAGCTGACTTTACGGAAATAGGAACCATGCTTGGAACCAAAATAAATGAAGGGCTTGAAAGGATAGACTGGGTTTCCATTCAAGGAACAGCTGGACGGATTGGAAAGTCAATCGGCACATTCATTACTGGATTCGCCGAGACGCCAGACCTTGGAAAAAACATAGGAAAATCCATAGCCGGTGCGTTAAATACCGCCGTCAATTTTGTGTATGAATTTATTACCAACACAAACTGGAAGTCGGTTGGAAACTTTATCGGAGATACGATTGCAGGATTTTTTGAGGATGTCGATACCGAAAAAATCGGATTGACAATTTCAGAAACAATCAACGGAATATTCGATCTTTTCAACGGGACAATTGAAGAAATCGACTGGGAAGAAGCGGGCAAAAAAATTGTTGATTTTGTGGACGGAGTTGTTAGCGGTATTGATGAATCAAAAATAGTAGAAACGCTAGACAATCTCACACAAGCGTTTATCGGACTTACGGGAAGCGTAGGAAACGAGATATACATAAAAATCACGGGAGAAGAAGTTGACCTATCATGGGCAGAACAACTGGACGAAATACAAAAATCGTTTGAGGACGGCTCATGGAAAGACGCATTGAAGTTATGGAGCGATGATATTTCCGAAGCGTTTGGCGGAGCGGATAAGTGGGTTAGAAAGGTTTCACTGGCAATCAACACTGGCGGTATCAGCACCATGATTGACTATGCTAAAAAAGCCAAAGAAAAAACAGGAGAAGTAATGACATCGCTGAAAGGCATGGATTTTTCGGGATGGTTCCAAAAAGCTTCACAGTGGTTCAGCCTTGGAAGATGGACACTGCTTGGCAACAACATCAAAACATCAATCACGACAGAATGGAATGAGTTTGTTACATGGTTTAACGGAACAGGCGTTGCAAAATGGTGGAATAACATAACGCAGAAATTTTCCACTGCCACATGGGCAACCTTCGGCAATAATATCAAGACTTCTTTAACAAACAAATGGAATCAGTTTACAACATGGTTTAACAACACAGGATTTGCTACATGGTGGCATGGCGTACAAAGCAAATTTAGTTCAAATGCTTGGAATTTTTCTGGCATAAGAAATGGTCTTTCTACGGCATGGAACAATGCAATATCATCCATAAAGCAGATATGGAACCTATTTGCAAGTTGGATAAATGGCAAGCTGAAATTTAGTTGGGATGCGCTTGAAATAGCCGGAAAAAAAATAGTGCCGAGTGGAAGCGTACAATTAGGCAAGTTTCCCACATTTGCACAAGGCGGCTTTCCAGAAGATGGTTGGTTCCGCGCGTCAAAAGGTGAATATCTTGGAATGTTTGATGACGGAACAAGCTATGTTGCAAACAACAATCAGGTATCAGATGCAATGGCTCAAATGCTTTATCCTGCGGTGTATAATGCGGTATCGTCTGCATTGCAAAACAACAAAGATTTAATAAAACATGGAGATACAAAGGTGTATGTAGGCACAAGAGAGATTACAGATGTTGTGATTGACAACATTACGGACAGGACAATCAAAAACCAGAAAACGCCGTTTCCGATCATGGGATAACGGCGCAGTAAAGTAGCAAAGGCACTTGTCAAGGCGGCAGGTGCCTTTTTTGGAGGATATTATGGCGTACAGCGGTTTTCTTTTGAAAATAGGTAACTATGTTGTACCTCACAAATATATAAAAGCGGAAAGTTATATCCCGTATGTAAATATGCAAGACCTTGATCCGTGGACGGATAACCAGGGATTCGCACATAGAGAAGCCGTTGACCTTAAGGCGGCAAAAATAGAATTTGAGACAAAGGCATTGATGACGGAAGCGCAGTTTTTAGACCTTATGAGCAATATACAAGCAAATTATACCGTGCCAAAAGCAAGACAGTTTGTCGTGACGGCATACATCCCAGAGTACGGCACATATGTCACACAAACGGCATATCTTGCAGATTTTACACCGACAATATACGGGATTTTCAATGGCGTTATAAAATACAACTCTATCCGCATGGCCATTATAGGAGGAGTCTACAATGGTTGATTACGAATTCGCAGATTTGTACACAAAACCTTTTATAAATAAGCAAATACAAATAGCGGCGGAAGATGGAAGCGTGACTATAACAGACAGTGATTTTCACTTGGGTTCTCTTGAGTTACAAGAAACAATCTGTTCGGAACAGCAACTTGTTTTCGGTTCGTGTGAAACATCTTCCATTGCATTTACCATATCAAACACTTTTATATCTCTTAAGGATAAGTGGCTGACGGTAAAGCAAATTCTTGAGGGTGGGGAAAGTGCGCCTTTTCAGTTTGGACGGTACAAGGTGTTTTCCGATGTTCCGACTGCGGATAAGAACCACAGGGAAATCAAGGCTTATGATGCAATGTATGACATTTTGTCGGCTGATGTTGCCGATTGGTATGTGAGCGTCTTGCCTGACATGCAAACAACACTGACACTTAAGCAATTCCGGGATTTATTTTTTCAGCATTTTGGCATACAGCAAAAGGAGATAACGCTTGCCAATGATGAAATGATCGTAGAAAAAACAATAGACCCGTCTGAATTGAGCGGAAAAGATGTCATTGAAGCAATATGCGAAATCAACGGTTGCTTCGGTCATATCGGCAGAGACGGAAAGTTTAACTATGTGCATCTTGAAAAAAACATTCAGGGATTGTACCCAAGCAATGACCTTTACCCATCTGACACGCTTTACCCAATAGAGCCTAAAACCACAAGCGTAGGCGGCGGCACTTATATCAACTGCGATTACGAAGATTTTATCACAGACGGAATTACAAAACTACAAGTCCGGCAGAAAGAAAACGACATAGGGGCAGTAATTGGGACGGGAAGCAACTGCTATGTCGTTGAAGATAATTTTCTGGTTTACGGGAAAAGCGCAAGTGACCTAGAAACCATAGCAAGAACTCTATATGGTGTTATTTCCGGAATTACATACCGTCCAGTCAAAACGCTTGAGGCAGTGGGCAATCCATGCCTTGAAGTTGGCGACCCCATCCGTACAGTGACAAGATATGAACTGATTGAAACATACATTTTGGAGCGCACATTGAAAGGTTCACAGTCGTTGCGCGATACCTATGTTTCCAAAGGGAAAAAAGTATATGGAAATGATTCAAATACGGTAAACAAATCTATTGTTCAACTGCGCGGCAAGACAAATGAATTGACACGCACAGTGGAAGAAACCAATTCCAGAATCACGGATGTGCAGGCCGGTTTGCAGTCCGAGATCCAGCAGACGGCGGAGTCTATCACAAGCACAGTCAGTGCCGCCACGAGCAAGTACGATACAACGAAAGATGGTACAACTTACAATATATCGCTTTACGGGTATTCCGCTCCTGCAAACAGTGTGTATCCACCACATACATACAACGGGCAGTATTATCTGAATAATTCCAACGGGTATGTCTATCAGTCAGATGGGGTGAACTGGCGAAAAGTCGCTGAATTGACACTGATAACGGAGGAATTGAACACAAAGATTGAAGAGACAGCCAGTGGCATTAACATAAATATAAGGGATAATTATCTGTCGAAAAGTGACGCTGAGAATACTTATGAGACTCAAACGGGTGCATCCGATAAATTGAACAGTGCAAAAGGATATGCTGATAATGCTGCCGGAGAGGTAAGAAGAGATTTAACCAATACTATCGAATTAACAGCACAGGGGTTAGCAGCTTCTATTACTGCTGAGACTCAAAGAGCATCCGGGGCAGAAACCACTCTGAGCAATAATATTACTGCAACAGCAGAAGGTTTATCTATTGAGATAGCAAGGGCTACAACAGCAGAAGAAGCTTCCGCAATGGTAAGCAGAATCAATCAGACTGCAGAACAAATTTCTATTGATGCGAACAAACTAAACCTATCTTCAAATGGATGGAAAATATTATCAAATGGTGATTTTGAACTTGGTGGAGTCGGCACAAATGCGGCACTTAGCTATGACCATACAACAAATTATATTGCAATGAGAGATGGACTGTCATTAGTCTTGAATGGCATATCAATTGTTGGCGATCGATATCGTTTTGACAACAATGGAGCATATAAATACAACGAAAATACTGGGAGTTGGGATGATATATCAATCTCCAGTGATGCATTGAGCCAAATTACATTTGATGCAACTGGAAGTTACTACGTGTACGTGACTCAATTCCCTAATATGACTATAGTAGAAGCAAAATTCTCAATAACTGCTGCCGGAACAGGTACAATACTGCTTAGTCACATTTTACCACCACATATTCTACCAATAAGTAGTGTAACAAACCGTGTTCCTATTACATTCCATAATGCAAACAATTGGCAAACTGCATCTGGATTGAATTATGGAAACGTGACACAAGTATACAGTAACATAACAGGTGGTGTACGACTTAGAGCATCAAATATTGAAACTCTTGGAACATTGAGTGGTTCTTCAAGTGGCAAACAGTATATTACAGATACAATAGTATATCCATCATACAGTTATCCATTAGATCAATTGCTTGAAAGTGGCTATATAGACATTGCGATTTAAGGAGGTAAACATGAATCAAATAACTTTAGTCCTGAACGACAAAACAGAATATGAGCTATCATCATATATAAGAGTTGACAGAGAATTGAGATTGTATGTAAATTCTTATGACGATTCTGTTGATAAGTTAGAAAAAATGACAAGGCAAAATTTAAACGGTTACAAAATTCTGTCCGGGGAAGAAATTGTATATAAAAACAGCGATAGTCTGGATGTTGATTATGTTAGATTTCCTCCGTCATACGAAAA
>JAEHJW020006916.1_pt1 | contig 47381 bp, 65 predicted proteins | sample 9271431 | NCBI WGS metagenome assembly JAEHJW02
CCGATCTAAAGCTAAATGCAGAGGACTATGAAGGAGCGGCTAACGAGTTTCTTCGATGGAATAGAGCCGGTGGACGAGTTCTAAACGGGTTAACTCGCCGTAGAGCTGCTGAACGTGATTTATTTCTATTATACTGACCGTACAGCCCTATAGTTGGTATATTTGGTGTTATACCATAGAATATATTAGATACCCCTGTATGGGCTTATAATCGGCCTCTATGTTGATCTATGTATCTTTATCCTTCTCTGAAGGTGGGTGATACAATTTAATCCTTCTAAGATTCATATACATCTCAAACATCAACTGTGTGTTTAGATGATATTGCTCTAACCAAGGAAACAATATGTATAGAACTTTTAGATCTTCGTACCTCATGGCTAATTCTCCTACTCATCTTCTTTAATAGATTGTAGATAGTCATCGAAATAAGATTCTAATTTGTCTTCTTTCATATTCTCCATAGCAAAAGCAAGACTATCTACATAATTACTATGATTATTCATATAATCCCAAGCTTCATGACTTGGTACTATTGGTGTTTTCTTTTTAAATTGAATCACGATGCCCATTGTACTTACTCCTGTTATAAGTTAGACAATCTTTACTATCTCAGTCATACGTCGAATGTGATCTATTTTAGTATCTACTTCATACTGTACAGCAGTAGTATATAGCTGTAATACATCAGTAAGTTCTTCGTACTGCCTGTTATGGTTCTCACATGCAATCAACACTGTGGAATCCATGGAGGTTGTTATATTCCTCTTAATGTTGATGAAGCCACGCATTGTAGTCACTCCTATTATCTCTTTCTACTTATTAATATATCACAATAATCAATAAAGTCAATAGGTAAATATTATTTATTTAATATATTCTTACTTTCTTCTGAGCAGCTAATTCAGCTTCTCTCCTCCTGTTCAATGAGCAACCTTACCATTGTTATATATGCAGACTCTACCCATTCTAACTGTTCATCATCATGGATATTTGTTATAAATTCATTACACATTTTAACCTCCATTAAATTAATGAGATCCAAGTATTTTAAATACTGAAGCTATTGTTACAATAGTTCCAGTAAATATTACAGGATCTAAAAAGAAGTTAGCTACACTAATCCATACTTTATTTAAAAGTCTTACAGTGAAGGACTTCTTCTGGGCTACCTTTCCATGTGTTACGAAGTTTTCCATTTTATCCTCCTGTTTATCTAGTTGGAGATGTATCCCCTTCCTATTATATTATATAGGGTTATTCTCTAAAAAGTCAATACTAAAATTATGATTTATAAGGTTATTAAATGAAATTATTACATCGAATAATATGGTCAATGACCACACTGGTATTCTTAATTCATACTGTATGTGCGCAATATCCCGCAACCCAAGTTATGCAAACAGATTTCGAGATTATAATCAATAATTCGCCTGTAAAGGTTACTTTTAAACCGTCATTAATCGTTGGTAGCAATTACAAAGGTGAAGCATCTTATGAGGCATATAATGATGTCACAACGCATGAGATACATGTCTCAGAGCTATCCTTGACTATGGAGGCCTTTAATAGCGGGGATCCTTTGTATAAGAGGGATTTCAATAGTATGTGGGCTATACAAGTCTTAGGACACGAATATGGGCATGCAATACAGTACCAATTAGGATTAGAATTCGATGAGGTACAGGCAAGTACATTCAGTACTAAAGCTATGTTAAATATGGGCTACACTAAAGAAGAGATGAAGAAGTTCTATAAACAGTGTGCTGATGAAGTAGTTCAGGGTGATCAACATAATGGACATCCAGATCCTCGTAGTGAGATGTTACAGAACATGGAAAATGTAGATCATGTAGACGAACTAATAGCCCAAGCATTAAATAAACACTAGAAGCTATAATATCATATTAACTTAGAGAAAGTCAATAGCAATGGTTAATTATATCGATATTAAATTAACAAATATATCAGATGCAGTTGATAAAGTAGGTTATTATGATATATCGTTAGATAGTGATGGTGACTTATCAAAGGTCTCAGGCTTCGATACGAATATCATTATGAGCATGTTTAGTGAGAGAAGAGCATCCTCATCAGAGGTTGTAGATCCATTACTTCGTAGAGGATGGTGGGGTAATACACTAAGTGATAGCCCTGGGTTCGAAGATGGCTCCAAGCTGTGGTTATTAGAGCAGGCGAGGCTTACTAGCGGCACTATCTCACTTGCACAGCAATACACTCTAGACGGCCTTAGATGGTTAAAGGATGATGGGTACGTATACGATGTACAAGTCGATGTACAGCCAAGTTATAGCAGTGTATCGGGGTCTGGTGTGGCTATCACAGTCAACCTAGTCAGGAAAGACAATACTGTAGAATATAAATACTACTCCATCTGGGAGTTAACAGGCCGTTAATATAGAAGGAACGATAGAATGACTATTAACTTTCCAGCATCACGTAAAGAGGTACAGGATAAGGCCCGTGTAGATGTTAAATCGGCACTGCCAAACTCTAATCCTTGGTTGAAGAACTCTTTCTTAGGAGCTCTAATTACCGGCGTAGCAGGCAGGGTGTACGAATCCTACTTACAACTCAAGAATGCTTTATTAGAGATGTTTCCCGATACCGCCAGTGGTGATTACTTAGAGCGTTGGGGATCATATGTAAGTATAAATAGGAACCCAGCAACACCTGCCAGTGGCGATGTAATATTCACTGGCACACTAGGTACTGTTATTGCTTCTGGAACACTACTATCCTCTTCGGATAGCATCTCATACCTTACTACTACTAGTGGAACCATAACAACTAACACTACTACAATATCATCATTAACAAGATCTGGAACGACAGCAACAGCCAATACGAGTGCTTATCATAATCTAGCAACTGGTATGACTGTAACGATTGCCGGAGCAGCCCAAACCGACTATAATGGTAATTATACGATCACTGTAGTCGATGCAGACACCTTTACGTATACTGTAGCCAATAGTCCAACTACCCCCGCTACAGGCAGTATAACAGCAACTGTTGGCAGTATCAATATCAACGTAGAGGCTACCACGTTCGGTAGTAATACTAATCAAGATGCGGGTGCACGATTGACTGTTGCCAGTCCTGTATCCGGGTTAGATTCAACAGCTTACGTTCCTTATGGAGCTATCGGAAGCGGTACTGATGTAGAGACCGATGCTGATTATCGTAGCCGTATATTGTACAGATATCAACACCCAATAGCATTGTTTAATGTGAGTGCTATCACATCACAGGTTCGTCAAAGAGCTGGTGTTACTCGTGTGTGGGTTCATGAAGCAGGCACTACAACAGACCCAATATCAGTATCTTCGATAACTCGTAATAACTTCGTAGCTACTGTAACTACAGCTGTTAACCATAACCTGGAAGATGGACAACATGTAACAATTGCTGGAGCAACTCAATCAGAGTATAACATACAAGCTAAAGTAATCGTAATATCAGATACTCAGTTCTCATATGTAGTACTAGCAGCACCGACGACACCAGCAACTGGAACAATAACAGCAGCAGCCGGTATTCCTAATGGCGTGGTTAAAGTATACTTCACTAGAGACGATGATACAAACAATATACCAACAGCCAGTGAGGTGGCTCTAGTTAACGATACAGTACAGAAGATACGGCCTGCTCATGTGTCTGGGAGTGATGTTCATGTCAATGCACCTACTCCAGTACAGCAATCGTTTACTTTCACTCTACTAAGCCCCAATACAGCAGCTATGCAAGCAGCAATACGGACCAACCTGGAGGCATTCTTTCGGGAACGTACAGATGTAGGTGTGTCAGTACTTAACTATGCCTATGACTCAGTTATATGGCAGACTGTAGATGAAACAGGAGCTACCGTAGTCAACTTCACATTAAGTAATCCATCAGGAACTATCGCAGTGTCAGAAGGTCAATTGGCTACATTAGGCACTATAACATTCCCTTAGACTGAGTAGTTTACATAATTAGGAGACACTAACAATGGCAGGTAAGCTATTCCCAGTTAAGACTCAAGATCAACAGGCCTCCTCCTTAGCATCATTTATGCCTGGCGGTAGGCCGTTTCTTGCAGCTAAGATAGATAACACTACATTAAGATCGTTACTAATAGGCCTGGCTGGTATATTGTCAGATGAGGAGGGTGTTCTTAACGATATAACCTACGAACATCAGATAGACCAGACCACACAGCTTTTAGAGCAGTGGGAAGCAGCATTAGGATTACCAGACGATGTATTTACTTCGTTAGGCACTCTTGCTGAACGTAGAAATAACATTCTAATAAAGCTAGGACGTACTGGAGTCCAATCAGCTCAAGACTTCATAGACCTGGCAGCTTTACTTGGATTCACAGTCTCGATAATACCAGGAGCAGATAGGGGTATATTCCCACTACACTTCCCTGTGTATATATTCGATAAACCTCAGACTGCTAGGTTCCTTATGGTAACCACAGTATATACTACTGCTGTTCCTAATGTGTTCCCACTAGCGTTCCCAATCGTATTCGGGTCCGGTATAAACACAGTATTAGAACGATTATTTACTAAACTTAAACCAGCTAACGTAGAACTAGCATTCGAGTACACATTACCAGACTTATCAGCGTTAACAGATGAAACTGGTCACTACTACCTAGGTCTCGAAGACGGTACAATTCTACTTTTGGAGTATTAATAACATGGCAAATAAGAAGATTACCGAATTAACTGATGGTGGAGCACTCACTAATACCGATGCTATGGTCATTGCTAGGGCTGGAGTTAACTACAGTATTACTGGCTTAGGCACGATGGCTCAACAGATGAGCACTACAGTAAGCATTACTGGAGGTAACATCACAGGTATTACTGACTTAGCTATTGCTGATGGAGGTACTGGGGCCAGCACAGCTTCAGCTGCTAGATCAAATCTAGGCCTTGCAATAGGCAGCAATGTGCAAGCATACTCGTCTACACTAACATCGTTAGGCACGTTTAATACTAATGGACTTCTTACGCAGACAGCGCCAGATACTTTTACTGGACGCACACTGACTGCTGGTTCTGCCGTATCAGTTACTAATGGCAGTGGAGTATTGGGAGACCCTACCGTTGCTGTAGATATCACTGGGTTAACTGCAGATACTGCCCCAGATACTGCAAATGATTACGTGATGACTTACGATGCATCCGCTTTAGCTAATAAGAAAGTACTTATTACTAACCTGTATGCTAACAACCCTCTTACAGTAGCTAAGGGAGGCACAGGAGTGGCCTCTACAACGGCATATGCAGTACTGTGTGGTGGTACCACCTCTACTGGAGCTTTACAGCCTGTAGCAAGCTTAGGATTGTCAGGATACGTATTAACTTCAAATGGTGCTGGTGCTCTACCAACATTCCAAGCGGCCGGCTCTGGAAGTCCATGGACATTAATACAGACTAACACTGCTTCTTCTAGTTCTATATCGGAATTTAATGCATTGTTCAGCTCCTCGTATGACCACTATATGTTCCTGTTTAATCAAATACTGCCAGCAACTGATGCCACATATCTACAATATCAATTAGGAACAGGCGTTACTCCTACATATACAATTACAAACTACAAATGGTCTAACTTTGCCGCTGTAGGTGCCGGTGGTTATAACGCATTCTCAAGCACATCAGACTCTAAGGTTGCAATAACTCCTAATGCCACTTATTTGTTGGATAGTGGAGCAACTGCTGGTTTTAACGGGCACTTGTTATTAACTGGTCCTAATGCTTCTATCAATGCTGTTACAAGTACATTTCAAGGAGGTTTCGTAGACTCTGCAGGTACTGCCTATAACGCAATATATGGATCTGGATACCTAGCTGCTGCTACATTTACAGCAATTAAGTTCTTCTTTTCTTCGGGTAACATAGCCAGTGGTAAAATTGCTATGTACGGTATTAAGAATACATAATATACAAAAGGATTATCACTATGCAAACTATCGGAACAAAGACTGATGGAGTAAGCACCCTTTCAGCTGCTGAGTTTAACCAGATACCACTGGAACTTCAGAATGCTATTACAGCCTCTGGTCAAGCAACATCAAGCGGTGATCTGTACCAACTATCCAAGTCTATTGCAGGCTATGTGTCAGTTGGAGACTTCTATACAGACTCAGGATCAGCCAATGCTTACATCCTTACACCTACAGGCTCTTACAAAGCCCCTACGGCCTATGTGGCTGGTATGCGTGTACGATTTAAACCAGCTAATGCTAACACTACAGCATCCACCGTTAACGTGGCATCCTTAGGCGTTAAGAGCATTAAAGATTATACAGGTGCTTCAGATCCAGCGGCAGGTGTAATAGCTGCTGGTCAGGACATAACCTTAGTGTATGACGGTACATACTTTCGTACCCCCGTATCTACAGCCGTGTCAGCTGGAGCGATGGTATACATCAGCAGTAGTACAGCATCTAGCAGCTCGTCTATAAGCCTCACAGGCCTATCTAACGTATATAGGAGCTATATAGTAGAACTAGATCATGTAGCCCCAGCAACTGACGGTGTTGAGCTCTGGATGCGTACCAGTACTGACAGCGTGTTGTATGACTCAGGTGCTTCAGATTATGCTACACAGTTTGTTATGGGTAATGGTGTTGGATCGTTCTTTGGTGGTTCTGGTTATGCAGATCCAAATAGGTTGTATAATGATACCCACATACTCCTATCAAGCACTGCTGGTAGTGGTTATGCTCTTGGTAATGCCGCAAATAAGGCTGCTTCTGGACGTGTAATTATAACAAATCCATCAGCATCTAAGTATGCTCACATTAATGCTAATCTTGGATATCATTCAACATATGCTACTACTAATACAATCATTAACATGAATGTGTTTGCATTACGGGCATCCACAACGCCAATAACTGCTGTACGGTTCTTGATGTCATCAGGTAACATAGCATCAGGTACGTTCACACTCTACGGAATACTTTAAGGAGATATAACAATGTCAATAGGTAAGAAAATAGTTAATGGTATCGAAGTTGATCCTACACAAGAAGAGATCGATGCATTCGAAGCTGCAGAAGCAGAGCATGCTGCCCTGATGGAGGAGTTGGCTAAGGTAAAATACAAGGAGGACCGTAGGCGTGTGTATCCGAGTATAAATGATCTAGTTGTAGCTATTATGGATGAAAAAGCTGGAGATAGTACCAAGATCAATGAACTGATTGCTCAACGAGCTGCTGTAAAGGCCCAGTTCCCAAAGCCCGAGTAAATGGAGAACTACTATGAAAAACGATTTAGGATATTTAAGTGCTAAACTCGAAGAGATGCACTATGATATTAAGATCCTGCAGGCGCACGTAGACGAGCTGAGGCAGGAGGCCTCTGGAAGAAAGGCCATCCATCGTGTTCTAATAGGCGGCCTCAGTGCTTTGACAACTGTGCTTGGCTGGGTAGTGTATCATATAACTTAATGCATAGGCTTATTAGGTTTATTATACACATATGCTTCAGCAGTATGTATAAAGTTACTATACTCATGCTCTGTAGCAAAGAATGATGTTCCTTTAGTCATTACTTTGGATAGAACAGCTTTAAATTTATGAAACTCTGGAAGTTGGGCATCGGTCAATCCTGATTCAACAACTTTCCAGTCTATCATAGCCAATAGGGTAAGTACGTCATACATAATAAATGCCTCCTAATCTAATTGAAGTCTGTATGTTCTAGTTTTACGGCTTACATTCCTCTCTAATTGTATGCTGTTTAGAGCCGAAATGTAGGAGAATATTGCATCTTCGTCTTCTCTCTTCATGGCCTCAATTAGGAGATCCTGTAGATGCTCTACAACTCTTTGAAGTTCTGATGTACCGTAATCTGTAAGTAATCTCATGACACTTACTCCATTTATGTTGCCCTCTACTTTACTATATAGTATTGTTATTTAACTTGTCAACCCCTTTATAGAAAGTTTATTCACTATGCCATTCTTATTAGCCTTACTCGGCCCACTACTTGGCTCCATAGTAAACACCGTAGGATCTAAGCTTGGTGTAGATATGGACTCAGATGCTATAAAGGCCAAAAAGTTAGATATTCAAATGGAACTGTCTAACATCATCGCCCAGGGAGATTACAAACAATTAGAAATAAACTTAGCAGAAGCTGCCAATCCCAGCAGAAAGTGGCCTACTTGGAGGGAAATGCTGGGCTACGTATGTGTTGTAGCCGTAGCATACCACTTCGTTATTCAACAGTTCTTAGCCTTTATTCTATTATCATACGGTATACCCGTAGAGCTGCCTGTATTAGAAATGTCTGGATTAATGGCTATCCTATCTTCTATGCTTGGAGTACACTTTGTAGATAGTAAGTATAATAGCCCACTTGGAAGTAACCCTGTGCCAGACAAGCCACCAGCACAACCATCTGGACATCTAGTAAATGACCCCGAGGCTGGGGGCCTAGTATGGAGATCTTAATATGTTACATTTACACATAATATTACCACTGTTGTTAGTAATCGGTGTCGGTATATTTTTTCTAATTAAATTAAAAAATAAAAAGATCGAACAGAATATCATTCAACAGCAAGAACAACCCGTAGTTCAACAACAACCCGTAATTCAACAAGATGTACAACCTGTAGTAGAACAGCCTGTAGTTCAGGTTCAAGAAGAAAATAAATAAATGCAGGAATAAATAAAATAAGGCCCTTGGAATTTCTTCCTTGGGCCTCTTTTTTTGTCTACTCAATATCGTTACATTCATCGCATAATGTTATTGTAAGTACACATACAGCACACCCATTACCACAACAGATATATCCAAGTTCTTTATCACATCCCTGACATTTCATTATACTTATCCACTATAACAAACTATGCATTAATATAAGTACAATAAATACAGCTATCAGAAATAATGCAACTTCAATAGTGCTTACATCATCTTCACAGTGAATCTCATGCTTTTTACATTTACAACCACTACATTGTGATTTAGTTGGTACTTCTTTTCCCGTTATTTTACACTTCTTCATGACAAACCCTCCATATTATAGTTACTAACTAATAATTAAATGTATATTAACTACTGTATCATACAAAGAGACGCTTTATTGCGTCTCCTGGGTCTGCTGCTGTTACCGGCGGACCATTCCCGGTCTACCTCCTTCCTAGATGAATACATTTGTACCTGCATTGTGTATGTGAATGAAGCTACGCATCTGAATTACCTCCTAGGCTGTGTTAAGGGTTCCTTCTACTATAATATATAGATCAACTGTATATAAAATCAATAGCTATCTTCATTTTCTTTATTATTTTCTACGATCATATGCATTAATTCTGATATATTCTCTGCGGATGCTGAGTAAGTACGCCCGTTATTCATAAATATAATAGCCTTGCCATTAGGATGAATCTCTATCGAACTTATGGAACTAATGACTAACGCAGTCCCCTTATTAACAAAAAATAAATTGTTTATCATGCTATCTGTATCCCGTACTATTAAAACCCCCGATACCCCGCTCGGTAGCAGTATTGATGTCTTCAACTGGAAACATAGTTAATTCAGACAGGTGTAGTCCAAACACCATTTGAGCTATCTTATCCCCGGGCTCGATAGTGTATGGCTTTTTACCGTGGTTTATCAGTATTACTGTTACTACTCCTCTATAATCTTTGTCGATTGTTCCAGGAGCATTCAATACTGTGATGCCGTGTAGGGCAGCTAGACCTGACCTAGGTCGTATCTGTACCTCAACTGTAGGAGGTAGGTCACTTAAATCAAATATGAGATCTGTAGAGATTCTTGCGTAATCTCCAGGCTCTAATGTAGCCCCATGTGCAGCATACAGGTCGTATCCTGTTGACAGATTTGTACCTTTAGTTGGTATCTTAGCATACTCACTAGTCTTCATGTATTTAATATAACTCATAGATAATCTCCATACGCACTAATCAAAATAATCAAAACTTGGATATAACGTACCAGCCTCCAATACTTTAAACCCAGATTGTCTATCCAATACCATATACTCTATACTCGAGGGTCCGAACACAGCTAATCTTGCTAAGAACTTGTCAACATCTAGATCTCCACATGTGTATAAGTCTGCTTGCATCATTCCTATCTCTTCCCAGATGTGAAAGGCCAGATGACTAGTCTTAATATGAACTCCACCAGTTGGTCCCTTGTTTCCCTCATCGGTAACCATAGATACAAATGGGCCAGCAACAGGCTCTAGGCCTTGTTCCTGTACCAATTCTGATGCCCAGTCTTTTAATTCATCAAAATCTAGGGCTTTTGGGTAATCAATCTCTGCCTTGATTAAGATATGTATATGTTGTAGAGACTTTGCCATTTCGTTACTCCTTATCGATACTAGTTGAGTTTGTATTTAACCAAGTACACACCCCATATAAGTACATAGGAACATATATAGACTGAGAAATGGCAACACCATAAGCAGAGACTTTAAAGCCCCATATTGCAAGAATCACGCAGCTTACTGCGCTTAAAGCCAGTCCTAGGACTATTCTAGAGGGCACTGCTGAAATTAACAGTGCTGCTATTACCCCGAGACTGGTACCAAGATATTGAAGAATATACACATACTCCATTAAAAAGCCCTCTACAGTTACATTATTGATTTTAGTGCAGCCTTGAATTCAATAACAGTAACAGGCTTCCCACGTATTAATATTTGTGATCCAGGATCCTCTGGATAAATTAAAAATCTAGGAATATCTTTACGAAAGTAAAGTAATCCATCACTACCCTCTACAATAAATGGCCACTCTGTATCTTGAAATGTTATCTCCGGCCCTGATTTAATTCCAGTTTTAATCATGGTAGAGTTATATAGTGTCATAAAATGTCCAAACATCTTACTTTATCCTTCACATGCTACACAATCTGTACTATAATTTACAACGTCGCCTTTAGAGGCCGCAGATGCTCTTACATAATACAATCCCTTTAAACCTAACTTCCAAGCATTAAGATGCCATTGATTAAATATATTTTTTGGTACATCATAATTACAGAATATATTTAAACTCTGTCCTTGATCTAAGAACTGCTGACGTATTCCTGCCATATTTATATGATCCATTTGGTTGATCTCCCTGGCTGTTAGAAATACACTCTTAACATGAGGATCCAGATCTAAGTGCTGAATACTTCCTTTCATAGCCACAGATGATGTCCAATCTTCTTCACTAAGCAGACCTAGCTTTAATAATTCAGCATTAGTCTTTATGAAGGATCCCTGTGATGACCTATGTAGGTATGCATTTGCAGGTATTAAATTAATGCCTTCACTAACAAAGCCAGATACGATAGAGTTGCTATAAGTAGGTGCAATAGCCATGGTATGAGTATTACGGCGACCGGTACCTCTAGCCCACTCTGGTACTCCTCTTTCGACTCCAAGCGCTTCTGATGCTGCATAGCTCTGCTCCCTTAACTGCTTGAATATATTATAATTTAATTTAGCTGCTTCTGTGCTTCCATACGGTATAGATTTAGCTTGAAGCATTGTGTGGAATCCAAGTACACCTAATCCCAGAGCTCTAGAGGCTTTTGCAAATCTAACTGAGTTTTCAAACCCTGGAAGAAGGCTCGCTTTTTGTATAAACTCTTCCATCACATCATCTAATAACCTAATTGCAACACTTACAACATCAGTATCTTTCCACTCATCGTACTTGGTAAGATTCAGACTAGATAAACAGCATACAAAAGTGTGTTCTGTATCTGAATGTAGGTATATCTCGTTACATAGGTTAGATGCTGACACTTTATAATCCGGTTTACCTGGTAAATTGATATCGGCATTTGCATTATCAGAGAAGAATAGGTAAGGTTCTCCAGTTTCTAACCTTGTTCTAAGTATCTCACCCCAAACTTGACGAGCATGTGGGTCACCTTCCTCTACTTTAGACATGAATCTGTTGGATAACTTAATACCGTGATGCACATCAAGACACTGATTTCTTGGGTCTCCTTCAGGCCTCCTAATGCGCATAAACTCCTCAATATCGGTATGCTCAGCATCTAGATATATTGCTAACGCACCTCTACGTACATTACCTTGCCTTACCTTATCCGTTATTACGTCGTACAACTTGCACCAGGCCACAATACTATTAGAGGTACCATACCCCCTAATAGGAGATCCACGGCCTCGTAGTAGGCTAAAATCGACTGCTGTGCCACCACCATTCTTAGTGAGTCTGGCAATCTCATGTCCGGTATTAAATATTCCATCCAATGAATCATGTGCTACAGACGAGAAGCAGGATATAGGCAATCCTCTAGGTGTGTTATAGTTAGCAAGCACTGGAGTTGATGGGCAAATCCACCCATTCCATAGATAAGTAAATAATTTATCATCACCGCCAGCTATTCTGTTAAAAGCATCTCTTGGGGTCTCACCTGGGAGAGCCGATTTTTTAAATTGTATCAAACTCTCAGAGCCCATCCAGCCTGGTACATCTACCATCGGCACCTCCTTTTCCTAGTAGATAGTTTTTAAAAGTCGTAATAGGGCTTCATCAGCAGGTACTCCTCTAGACATTGCCCTAAGAGTATTATCGTGGTAGTATAGAGTAACTAAATCATCAGATTTGTGTATAGCATATTGTTCTACATGCTCTGGGTCAACATTAGCTAACAAATCTATATCTAATGCAGCTCTGGAAAGCACGTCTAGCATGTCCAGAACATCCTGTGTGTTATGTTCTGAAAGTATAACTACATTAATCATCCCACATTCCTCCCCAACCACCTGTTTTAGCATACTCAGTAACGCGGCCATAGAAGAAATCAGCATGATTTTCACTGGCTGTAATAAATCCAAACCACTTAAGACGCTCTAGAGATTCTTTATCTACTCCTCTCCAGTTTTGCTTAAGCCCAAGAGCTACTAACTGATCGTTAGCTCTCTGACGAATAAACTGTTTCAAGTCGTATGGAGTTAGATTATCAAGTCGTCTTCCCATGAATACAGAGTCTATAAACTTGTCCTCTATACTAACTGCTATACGTGCAGCTTCATATATTTCCTTCTTTACACCTTTTAGGTCTTGGTTTTCTTTCATGAACTCTCTAAATAGCCATATTCCACCACTTGCATGTAATGATTCATCTCTATTAGAGAACTCTATTATTTCACCAACCCCCTTCATGAGGCCACGCATTGAGAACGATAGTAGTATAGCAAATGCCGAGTATAGAGCTACTCCTTCTCCAAATGCACTAAAGATAGCCAAAGATATAGCTATTCTTTTTCTCCATTCATAGTCTGTTTCAGTGCTTTTCCGCTTTGATGGGGGAACTGATAGCCTATTTAATCTCTCAATAGCTACTTCATCCTGCAAGAAAGCTTTAAAATCAGTAAGACCGAGTGTCTCATTTAGGTAAGCATATCCAGCTATGTGTATAGTTTCCATATTACTAAATGCGGTAGCCATCATTGCAATCTCAGGCTTACTGAATATTCTAGCAACCTCTCTCCAGTAATCCCCAATAAGTACTTCCGATTGTACGAATGATTTTAGGATGTTTCCAATTATCAAACGCTCTGTGTCATTTAAGTTCTCCTTCCAGTCTGCTATATCTTTATCCATATTAACCTCAGTGCTAAGCCAGAAGCTTTGCTGCTGTGTTAACCAGAAATCATAAGCCTTAGGGTACTCAAAAGGCTTATAATAATCTCTAGGATGTAAAATATTCACTTTAAGACCTTCCAAGCAGTCTACTGGCTTCTACAGACCATCCCCAATACTCTGCACTATGCTCACTATCCTTCTCAAAGAGCTCATCAGCCATCTTGATAATCTCTAGAAGTAATTGATCTCTATTCATCATCTACATACTCCTGTTTGTATATTCTTACAATATCCTTGACTAGCTGGGAACGAAGAATGTCATCTTCTGTCAGCTCCACTACACCAATTTGATCATTTAACTCGTGCATTCTCCGTGCAAAATCTTCTGGACCACTTATAAAGTTCTTTGATGTTATATCAGACTGATCTAAATCTCCAAGAACTACCATTTTAGAATTATCACCTATGCGAGTTAATATAGTCTTAAACTCATGTGGAGTTGTATTCTGAGCTTCATCAAGTATTACAAATGTATCGTGAAATGTATAGCCACGTAGTAGTCCTATCGGCACTACTCGTATGACATCAGCCTTAATCATCTTAGATAATTCTTCTTTTCCAAAGAATTCACTAAAATACTCTAACATTGGTGCTACGTATGGAAGCATCTTATCTACTTCATTTCCAGGTAGAAATCCTATATCTTTTCCTACAGTTATCATAGACCTAGTAATTAAAATATTTAGAACCTCCTTACTGGCTAGTGCTTTAGCAGCTGCATATGCTGTAAGATATGTCTTACCAGTTCCAGCCGGTCCAATCACCAACGTTAATGTTTTAGACTCCAACGTCTCCATTAAGTTCTTCTGGTTCGGAGTCTTTGGTGATATATCCACCGAGGACATTTTAACTTTAGATCCACTGGTTACCCTGGAGAATTCTTTTGTCTTTTCTCGTCTAGCCTCTTGCCTATCCTTCTTTCTTGATGCTTTACTGGATGTAATATCGGATGCTTTAGAGTTCTTTCTAGGCATATGCCATCTCCTACACTGAGTATTAATAATATAAGTCTAATACATTAAAATAACAATAGGCTAACACTTAAAATAATTCCTATGACAATACCATGAATAGCTTCAGCGGTATCATTCTTGTCAGCAGTAGCCACACTAGAGCTTAAGAACCCCTGAATAGGAATAAGTTGGGCTAGCTTATACGAGGGGCCCATAAGTAAGCCAGCTATGTTAAATATCAATCCTCCGTACCCACTGTGTAAAGTTGCTATAACCACTCCAGATGCTCCAGTAAGAATTAGACCTCTCAAAGACATGATAAGTATGTCATTAGAGGACTGCATAAATTGAAATGGTGCGAATGGAGCTATGGCTAACCCAATGAACGTAGTTACAATAAGACTTAGTCCTAAAGTCAGGGTACCTCCAAGCAATAGTGAGCTAGCTCCAACACCTATGCCAAACAGCAATCTAGCGGCTGTAGTACCGTAAATAGGTATCAATTTACGTATTTCATCACCACCAAAACCTCCCCTTACTCTATTTAGAATTCCAAGACTTAGGGATATTATTATAGGTAAAAGTAACTGCATTGTAATCTCCAGTGCTAATTAATGCTAGTATAAAAATCTTTAACAATCTTGTACGATGCTCTAGCCTTGGTTAGGTTAGGATAAAGTACAAGTAGGATTGTTGCGTTAATTACTATAAGCTCAAATGTTGCTACCCCATTCATAAACACCCCAAGTGTAATAGATCCGGAGAAGTACTGATTTGCCAGAAGTAGATACGGTACTACTGATGATATAGAACTTTTAAGTCTACTAGACAACGTGTAATACATCAGTATCTTAATATATTTATAGTATGCCAGGGATAGTTCTATAAACTTATTTTTACTACTATAATCTCCGTTACCATTGGCTATATCTCCAATAGCTTCCCTGTAATTTCCCTCAGCATTCTGACAAGCTGCGTCTGAATTTATTAATGACTGATTAAATATCATGGCCATTAAACTAGCAACTATTGTATAACCTATAGATGCTAGTAGAATCGTGGTCTCATGTCTATTCATCCACATTAGCATTATAACTATGCTTGCAGATATAACGACCTCCACAACTATCTCTAAATACAAACTAGTTGCATTTTTAAGAGCTTCAGTCTGTGCTTGAGTGTAGTTATCTACTTTAACTGGATTCTTAGTCCACTTCTTAAGTAGCATTTTGCTTATTGTTTTACGAATATTAAACGATAACAGCTGTCCTATCCATGCCTTCAACCCCTGAACTGTTCCAAGACCAGCCATTAGTAAAAAGAAATATAATACGGACTCTAAAAATAGAGATTGGTGCATTCCCTGAAGTACGTCATAGAAGTACTGCCTCCATGCCGGTATAAGCGCAGTCAAGACTATTTCTCCAGCAACTACTGCAATCAGTAAAATAGACAATAGTATAAGAGTGCGTTTATCAAGCCTGTTAATGATCTCGTTTAGCATCACTAAACCTCTCTTTCTTACGAATTAATCGTACGGATTACTCAACAGTACGTCAAAATCGGGTAAAAGTGCCATAACATCAGGTACTTCCGATGCTAGAATATCATAAATGGCAGCAGCGATGTCTCTATGCTCTTTCTGCGTCTCTGGACCACGTCTCAAAGCCAAATAATGAATCCACGAGCGAAGAGAACCCTTCATATATAGAACAGTTTTGACATTCATCGGAAGTAAGAACCTGGCTTGCTCTTTAGCAATGCCTTTATCGAGCGCTTCCTGGTAAAGATTCTTGGCTACGTCCTCAACGGACGCTTGAGCATCATTAAACCAAGATTGAAGTTCAGCATCGTCCACTTCAATACTATTCTGCTTGTTCTTTTCATCCTGTAATCTAGCTGGATACCTTTCAAACTCCTGAACTGCTGAGTATCTTTGACTAAACTCTTGAAAATTAAAATGTCGATGCCTAAGTATCTGAGCGGCTATCGCCCTCGATGTAACTATTTCAAATGTAAAATCACTCATTTCAAATATAGATACATGCCCATGCTTAAAGCAGTACCTAAGTAACTTACCACTGCTATCGAAGTTGGTCTGATTGGATGGGTTACTTACCCTAGCACAGTATGCTATCAAGTCGGCAGGTGCTTTACCATCAAGATCCCCAACTCCAATAGTCTTAGAGACAAGCGTAACTTTCATTTGAACCTCCATACGTTATACTATCATATATATAACAATTCTACAGTAAGTCAAGAGTCACTACCTAATAAAGAGTTATATTTTTCAACTCGATCTTTAAATGAATCTAACTTATCTCCAAGTGCCCCAGATTTATCTAATTCACGCTCTAAAAGAAACATTAAATTAGCGATTGCATGGGCAAGATGACTTAGTCTGCTCTCTGGATCTGTAACCTCTCCTAGACTTACTGATGCTAGATGTCGGTATGCTGCATCTAAATATCTAGGAGATTCTACCAATACCCACGAGTACGGGCTATACTTCTGAGCTCCAAATGTTAAAACTTTAGCTACTTCAAGTATAGACATAGGAGGTATTAGCCCATACATAGCCTTACCAGAATCCTGCTTATGCGAATAGATTTTACTATTTTTCATTGTAACATCTCCAACTATCTAATACTATAAGCTAAACCAATGTCCGCAAGACTGGCACTGACCACGCCTAACTTTACCAGCTGTGGTCATTCTTGACCCTCTAGATTGAATCTTAGAGGAGCCACAATGACGACAGACATGCCCAGCAAACTTACTTGCTACTTCTTTAACAGAGAACTTGGGGTCAATATACTCAGCAACCCTATCCCAGACAGCCCTAGTATCTTCAACATCTTTCTTACCGTACTCTATCATCTTATTAAAACTATCTTCATTGGTCTTCTCTAAGATGTGGATCCAATCAGACAATTCCATCTTAATCTTCCCTCCAATACCAAGTAACTTGGAAATGTAATCAAGACTCTGTGAGGGCAAAGCTTTACCGAAGAATTTCTTCATCTGAGTTTGTAAGTCGTCAGTCTTCTTACTCCAGTCTCCTATTCCAGGAAGGCCATGAAGCATACGCTGTGTATTTATGTGTCTATTATCAAATGATTTATTATTTTTACCTATTACAATATCGGCATCATTAATTAATGCATCAAACTCTTCTATCATTTTCTTAGAGTTCTGTTTCTTGTACCCCCAGTCAAGGTGCTTTGCCGGCTTACCGTCATTGTAACAGTATGTTATGCATATAATATCATACATACTAGCAGAAGGTACAAGCTGATCATGCCTAATTACTTGATCCCCAAGACGCCATATGTAGGCTTTTAATGGGGTAGTTTCAATATCATAATACAGTATTTTAGGTTTATTAGAATGCATCTGTATCTACTCCCTTTACACTACCACTACGGCGATTTACTCTTGCAGCCTTTAACATCTGCAGCACTTCTTTCGGTGTTATTACTTTCGTAGGAGTAATCATAGCTCCTTTATCCATGATACAATCGAATACCATATTAGATTCACCATCTCTATTCTTGTATACATGGACAGCATAGTTACCTTTAGCAAAGTCATACACAGGGTGCTCAGCAAAGCTCTCTCTGTTCCATACCCGCAATACCATCTCAGCAGACATGTGTATGTCCCTACACTCCCTCGGACTGTCTAACTCAGGAGAACTATAATTTGGAGTAAGTTGACTTAATGTAGCCACTAAAAATCCATGATTATTTGCAGTAACCCTAAGAGGATCTAATAACTGTTCTTTGATTAAATCATGCTTATCCCCACGTAATCCTGTCATGGGTACAATTTGAAGATAATCAACTATTACTAGTGCCCCAGTATACTCAGGAGAATTTAATTTACTAATCAGTTCTGGTGCTTTAAATTGTGCAGACTGATCATAAATCTCTAATTGCCCGCTGTTAAGTGCCGACATCAAGTATGTAGGTACAGCTGACTCTTCTGAGGCTTGAGCGGTGGTTAAGTTTGTATTACTTCTACGAACAAACCTGGCAAAAGCCCTAGAGGCCGGCATCTCGTAGCTAAATAGTACAACTCTTTTTCCCATCCTAAGGAAATTATCGGCCAAGTTTGTTGCAAATGCTGACTTACCATGTCCGGTACGTCCCTCTATAACTACAAGACCTGACGGCGGTAATTTTACATGCTCGTCGATAATATCGTATCCAGAAGCAGTACTTTTATTTAGAAACTCATTCTGCAACTTGATCTGGCCCCATGTCATTGGAGCTTTTCCGGTTGATGTTATGGTTCTTGCATTTTTAAATGCTATAAGTATGTCCTCTTTAGATGGATTATCAGCTATATCAGACTTTGGAGGAAGGTGTGATACATCTAGAATCTTAACTATGTTTGAAGGTATCAAATCAGCAATAGCGTTCATAGCTTCATGACCCGCAGCATCATTGTCAGGCCATAAATATATTGCAGATTTACCCTTTAACAGGTGCCAAGCACCATTAGCGATATTCTTAGCTCCTCCACGCCAGGTTACTACCGCTATATCTGTATTAGCATACAATTTCTGACCTGCTACAGCAGCTTTTTCTCCCTCTACCACCAGTACTTTAGACTTTCCTGGTAATAACTCAGCTCCAAATAACTGAGGCTCTGTAGGGTATTTAGAATTAGTCCAAGCACCTGTCTTAAGCAGTGCTAGTGGTGGAAATAATTTATCAGCAGTTCTAAGTACTGCATAGTTTGGCCTACCTAGCACATCTTTATACCAATAAATATCTGTAACTTCTTTACCTGAGTATTTCCAGGACTTAGGAAGATCTACATTTTCAGGTATTGGCATTAAAAAATCATTATTATTAACCTGAGGTGGGAGCTGCATACTTGGCTCCGGGTCTTTAAATGAAGTCATTGTTCCATACTCACAGTCTTTTGAATGGTTACATTTTACTCTGACGTATCCGTCGTCATCTCTAAATACACTTAAAGACTTTGTACCCTGCTTTCTTCTAGTATGAGCACACCGAGGGCATTCAGTACAATACTGCCTATGTGGTTTTAGATCAAAATCAATTTCCATAGATACCCTCCGTTGCTTACCGTATAGGTACAAACATACTAACAAATTTATCATATTCTAACTTATCCTGGTCGGATAGTTCTAATATAGTGGGGGTTTGATCGGCAAAATCTGGACCACCAGTTACTTCAGATTTACTTGGGACTAATAATTGTATAGCATTCTCCATTATATATTTAAGTTTACATACCTCTAACGTTGATGGACTACTTATAGTAAGTTCGTCATGTACTGGAAATAGTACAGATATGCCATGCCTATATGCAAGTACCATAGCAGCCATAGTCTGATCCGCAGCTGAGCCCTGTATCAATTTATTTATAGCCTTGTAACTAAAGTCTTGCTCACGTCCATCATCGTCTTTAGTGGTAAAATCTTTATAAAGCTTACGACCAAGTATTGTTTTTATGTAATTATTCTTCAGTATATTACGTTTAGCAGCCTCAGTTAGTTCTTTCATATATGGGGATGCTGAATGATACGCAGCCAGTAGAGCCCTTGCTTGCTTGTCACTAAGCTTCAAGCTTCTGGCTAGCTTACCAACACCCATACCGTATGCTAGGCCTAGGTTTATAGTCTTTGCTTCCTTCCTAGATATTCCACACATAGATGCAACCATCTCGTGCATATCGTAATCAGGATTCAGGCGCCAATCCTCAGCCATCTCTTTTCCATTTTCGGATCCTATCATAGCTGCATAATGCACTTGAAGTCTTGGCTCTTGGGCCGAGAAATCTAGGCAATACCATGAGTGACCTTCTTCAGGCACAAACATTGACCGAACCAGAGGCCTACTAAACTCATCACGCTTAGGCTGCTGCTGAACATTAAGGTTACTTCCACTAAAACGACCGGTAGCAGTTGCTCCAAATATGTTTATTTCTGGATGAATACGACTATACTGTAAACTTTCTACTTCATCTATAGATATGCCTTCTATACCACTTATTAGACTTATTGTCTTATCTATAAAATCATTTTTAAGTTTATTAAGCTTTTTGTAGAGATTAAGTGTCTCAAAGAATGGTCCAGATTGATTCTCTATCCATGCCGATGTAATGCTAGGATTTAATTTATCAGTAACTGGATAACTTACCCCTAATTCATCACAAATTTCAGCTAGTTGGACTGTAGAGTTTGGATTCCTACCAAGTAAAAATTTCTCTAATTCTTGCCTAGTAGAGAATAGTTTCTTATCGATAATAGCTTTAGAGGTGTATATTCTCTGTACGTCTATCCTAACCCCTCTAGCCCTAGAATCTATCAAAGATTTTATTAAATCACTGTAGAATTTATAATCTTCAGACTCTATTGTATTAGTAAATAGTTTATATAATTTTCTAGTGAGTTCAACGTCTTGCTTAGCATACTCAGTAACAACCTCTGGATATTTAGCATATACAATATCTAGATTTTCTTTAGCGTACTTTATTGCATTCTGTGATTTAGATTTAACAAGTCCGAGGTCCCAAGCAATCGCTTCAAATTTATCATCAGCTTTAGAATCCTTAAAGTAATGATTTGCAAGTGCATCTAGATTATAAGCTCTAAGTCTATTGTCGTGTAATTTAGCTAAGATTAAAGTATCTACAATAAGCTTATTCTCATACTCTATTCCCAGCATCCGTAAGATGCCTATATCATATAATGCATTGTGACATACTATAATGTCTGCACACTCGATAAGAGTATCTAAATCCTCTACTCCACTTCTCCACTGTACTGGCCTGTCATCGAAAGAGAATGCAAACCCTATAACCTTAACTTTGTTAGCATACGGCCACCCGGCCCCTAAAGACTGAGCTATTCCGAAATCTTTTGTTTCAAAGTCAAGGTATAGAGTTGTCATACTTCCTCTCCTAAAAAACGTCTAAAAATTCCTTGTCAATAACTGCAGTACTATCTAGTTTAACTGCTCCACCCTTATTTTGCCGTGCATTTGGAGCCATCTCACCGATTATCATAACACTCTCTAACAATAAGGCAACCCCCATAGGGAACTCTCTAGCAATAAATGCTACTTTTACCTCAGTTCCTCTAGTAATAAATGCAGGTCTATCAATAATTTCTTTCTTTGTCTCATCAACTAGCCTCGGCCTACCTAATTTTTCAGCCCTACTAAATGTAATTTTGAGCTTATCGTCAATAATTTTTACGACTTTACCCATCTCAATCAGCTGTAATCGAAGTTTCTTAGCGTCTTCCCCCTCAAACTCTACAGAAATAGTAAATTTCTTAGGATTCTCTGGATTATCTTGAAAAGATCTTGCTTCCTCAATCTGTGAAAAGGTTACTTTACCTTTAGGCGTTACTAACATTGTCATAATATACTCCTTACTTTGTTTCAACTACTTTAGATTTAACATATTTTAACTCTGGATTTAATATCCAAGCTACCAACTTCTCTGCATCTTCAACTATATCTTTAAGAGATATCTGACCTCCCTGTAAATTTGCTATATGAATGTTAGCTGTAGTAGTTAAAGCATTCATCTTAGCTATTCTCATATCTTTTAGATCGAACATGTCTTTATCCTACTCTGTACGTAAATATATATCTAATTTAGTCAAACGACCCCTAACTTCTTTTATTGTAAGACCAGTATGCTCTGCTATTTCTGCGATGGTGTAGCCATCAACTGTTCTAAGCTTCCTGATCCTTAGCATCTCTTCCCCTAAATGCTTTCTTACGGCGTGGTCTGTATGTATGGTGTCTGTATCTATGTGAGAACTGACCACCTTGTCTATCTGGTAATCATCCAACGGAACTTCCTTATTGTTTAATCTTCCCTCTGTCCTATACTTATAGTAAATAGCATTTGCAAGAGATGTCCTGATATATCCATCGAGGTTATCTATACTGTCTAATTTAGACACTACTTTTTCCGCAGTTTCAGCTATCTCTAAACCATAGTTGTGCCAGCTATCTCCAAGATATTCTAAGCACTTATCAGTAATATATTTTTTCATCATGTTAGTCATCCCAATTAATGCTTGTAAATTCTGGAGGAGGATCCTGTACCTCATGATCGAATACTATTTTTACATTCGATATCAATTGCTCTGTCATACTGCGTTTACTTACTGTACTAACTCTGAATGTTGTCTTACCTGAGTCATTTACACTATCCCAGAATCGTTTTACCTCAGAGATCATCAGATCTACCATACTCTGAGTTAAACTCAACTCTAGTATAAGTACAGGTAGTGTTGGATATACGGGAGATAGAATTGCCAGTAGTCCTGACCCAACTCCTATCAAATAGCACTGCGTTGCTAGCTGTGTCAGATAGTGTAGCGGAGGGTCTTTATACCATTTCTTAATGTTTGAATGGGAAGTAGACTTTAATTCTACTATCTTGTCTATTTTCTCTATAGATTCTCCTATGTATCCATCCGGAGTTGCTGCTATTCTAGTTGATTCATCGTAATATATCCTGTTTCCAGCACGTTCTGCAAAGAACTTAACCTCAGTGTTAATACTATCTAACACAGCTTCACCAACTGCAGGCTCCAGTATTCTACCCATTCTAGTAAATGCATTATCAGAAAAGGTTGGATTAAACTTAGAATCTAATACTTTAGCAGGGCTACTGTACTTATTTAATCCAAACAGTGAGGCCATATCAGTAGCAGTTATGAACTGTCTTCGTCTAGCCTTCCACTCAGGATCGCCTCGAAAAAATAGTTTATTATTGACCATATCATGCCCTACTCTATGCCGGCTATATGGTACAATTGGGCAGTCAAAGCTAACTCTAAATCTTCTAATGTATCAAGTGATAACTGTAATTCTTCAAGTTCGGCTTTAAGCTCTGAAATTTTTTCAGCGACATGATCATAATCAGACTTTACCGTGTTGAGTAAACTTCTAATTTCTGCCACTTTATGATTTACTCTCACTGCATTATCTCCTTAATTTGTTTTAATAATTAGCAGAATACGTGTGTAAGGTTTATTCAGATATCCAACTACTTGGGATATGTTCAGTAGCCCATTTAAATCCATATTTTGTAGCCCATTCACCGTGAGTAAGTTTACTATTTGGAAGTTTCTTATCTGGTTTTTCAAATAATAATCTTAAATCTAGCTCTGGATGTGATTCTTTTACTGCTCTAAGTTTTCGCTGCTCATCATATGGAAGATATGTTTTTATCTCTATTACTATTCCATTTGGAAGCACAACATCTGGTTTATATATATTTTTAGTTATATAGGTTAACTTCATTCCTTCGAATGTATAGGACGCCCCAGATTGCTCCAGGGCTAGTAGTACGCTACTTTCAAACTTCTTACCATAGCCAGTAAATCTAGTTTTTCCTGTAGTCTTTTTCATTTGGGGCTCCTAAATCTGTCGCTAATCCCAGATCATATAGTTGCTGACCAGTTAATACAACATCTTGTGTGAAATTTCTAAATACCTTTTCCCTAAGTATGTCCATAGTAAGTTTACCGTTAGATTGCTTGATAGCTCTCTCAAATCCAAGCAACATAGTCTCGTTTATTGTTGAGATAATGTCAAATATTGACTGCAACTCCATTAATACAACCTCATAACCCCTAGAATTAACAGCCTGTAATAATTCAGACATGTAAGCTGCATGCTTAGCATCTAACTTAGACCGGTACATCTGCATTGGATTACTCGGATCTTGAGACATATAGCTAGGAGCGTTTAATGCATCTATAAACTCTTGTGACTGAAGTATGTCAAGTTTTATCTGCAATATTGGCTGTGATACAGCATATGTGCCAGCATGAGCTCCGTGAAACAATACAATAGCATCTGGCTCTACATACCTACGCTCGCCCTGCATAAAAATATCTGCCCCCATAGATGCGGCAAAAGCTGGTACATATGTATCTACATGCATACCTTTCTTAGTCATTTCAGTCCTAAGTTTCTTACCCGAAAAAACTTCTCCACCGGGTGAAGTTAGTTTTAGCAATACTCTCTCGTTATTTGTTCCATTATCTGTGTCTGATTTAATCTTATTAATCGTACTATCTACTGTATCTTGGCTGAATTGCGCGCTAAAATTAATTATGTTAGAATTCCTAGAATCCTCGTCAGTAACTCCATTACCTTGAAATAAGTAAGGCATGCTTACAGACAGCAATAGAGCAGCTGCTACAGTACTAAACGCCGTTAATTTTACTTTAATCTTAATCATTTTCTATCCTACTCTTCTGCTTTCTATTAATTTTAACACTATCTTCCTGCTCTACCGAGCCAGCATCCTGAACTTTAGGTGCTTTCCGTATTAACTCAGCGATTTCTTTGTCTGAAAATGTTGCTAATGTGGCTTTAAGTGAGGCAATGTCTTGCTTTCTGATTTTATCCATAATTTTATTCTTAGCAAGCCTCCCAATTGGCTTTATTTGAGGTGTAATTATCTCATCTATTACTCCAAAAGCTAGAGCTTCCTGGGCAGACATCCATGTATCTTCTGCAGGAAGTAGTTCTTTTAATATTCTACCTTCAGATAGACCTGTATGGAGCTTGTAGTGACCTAGCATAAATTCATGCGTCATGTCTTGACCTTTGCGGGCGGCTGTGAGTTCGTGATGCTTGCCGCGGCTACCCCAACTATACTGGTGACTCATCAACATTGTGCCATCAAAAGCTACTCTATGATCTCCTGCCATCAACAATGCAAACCCACACGAGGCTGCCAACCCTGAGGCAGCTGTTATTACAGCCATCTCTGTATTGTAGATAACGTCTAACATAGTTTTAAGTACATCTAAGCTTCCACCGGGGCTATTAATTAATATCGTAACTTTCTCATGTCCCTCTGCTTCTATCTCTCCAAATCTTGTAACAAAGTTAGTTAATGCTTCATCATCAAATTTTCTATTGAAGAGTATGGTAGGCGAATCGAATATTTTCATTGCTTATCTCCACACAGTTCCTATAGTTAATATATAATATTATTACCAATAAATCAACCTATTTTCTAATTAAATCTCCAGTACCTAGTTTATTTCCAAGATCTTTTAGTCCATATGCCTGTTCTATGCTTATATTCCCACCTCTGTGCTTTGTAAAATTGCACATGCAGTGCTTATGCTTGCAGTAATCTAGTATACTGATCCCATTTAGGTGGTCCATCTCGTGGGATATTATACTAACCAAATGCTTATCAGTTACATATACTTCATGAAATTCACCTAGCACATCTTGGTAAGTCAATTCAAGCTTTGTAGGTCGCCTAACCATAGCAGGCTTCCCTGGAGACGATAGGCATCCCTCTAAACTTAATGTGTTACCAAATGTGCTTTTAATTGTTGGGTTTATACATATCCAGTTATCCTTCCTATCCTTCATTACAAAGATAGCTAGTGGAATTCCAACTTGATTTGCAGCCAATCCAACTCCATCCAATCTGTTCATAGTTTCTATCATCTGAGTTATGAGATTTACTACATATCCATTGAACTCTACAACCTTTTTCACCGGTGTAATTAACACAGGATCTGGAAACCTAACTACTTCTAATACATTATACATCTAACTCTCCCCTAATCAATCTTACAGCTTTAACAGCACTCTGTTGTACTGCTTGAGGACTAATGCCAAGCTTCTTAGATATATCGACAAAGCTCATCCCATCAATGTAAGCATGCTCAAATACAGCTAATAAATTCTTAGGTAATATTCTCTTAGCAGTTCTTCTAACCTGGCTTACAATCACTGCTTTTTCAACCGAATTAGCTCCACTTCCTTCGTCAGATAGTGTTAAATCATATTCACTATGCGGTATCTCATGAGTAAAAGTTTTATTTGCTTGACGAAAGCATGATTTAATCAAAAAGTATGCATATAAACCAAATTTACCACGACTTTCATCGTAGTTTGCTTGAGCATACTCAAATACTTGCATAAATTTTGGATTAAGACTACCAACATTATGAGGATATTTACTGCTGATAGAATTCCATATCGTATTAAATGTTGTATATCTCTGTGTAAAGCTCATAATTACCTCCATTTACCTGTCTTAACATCATTTAAAAATTCTTGACGTAGACCTCTTAACAATTTCAGCTCCCAAAATAATCCACTGAGAAGTTTCCAAGCTTTCAAACCTTCAAAAGCGTTATATTTGCTGTGTGTATGATCTAAACTGTTCATAACATTGTGTATTTGTCGTAATGTAGTTGCAATATCTTCATCATACTCAGCTAATCTATCAGTTATTCTTTGAGTTAGTGTTGTCATGTAATTTTCCCTCATAATATCCTACCTAATACATCATATATTATTTAAATGCAAAAAGTCAACCCTTTTTATAAAAATTAATTTTAAATTCATACAGCCTCACCAGAGGCCATCAAATATAAAAGTGGAGTCAATAGTCATAAAATATATAAATCGCCATGTACGGGCATTATACGCGAAAATAGAGCTATTTAACATCCGTTTAACCACTGGAATTTACAAACCAATCGAAGAAAAGATGATAAAAAAAATATTTATTAGCAAAAAGGGCAAAAAGTTAGCACTTCTAGCATCATATACGTTATATGTAATATTAAGTATATTGCTACTAATACTTTGCATTCTAGCATTTAGAATGTTTAGTTAAGATATTAACTTAAGAACGAATAAAAAGTATTAACTTAGCTAAGTATAGCTAAACATAGCTAAGTATAGCTAAACATAGCTAAGTATAGCTAAACATAGCTAAGTATAGCTAAACATAGCTAAGTATAGCTAAACATAGCTAAGTATAGCTAAATGTTATTAAATTATTAGTATGCTATAGGGAGTCTTACATGTCAGATACTAAAGAACTTCCTGAGGTGATGGTTCCGACTAAGTTTCAACCAGGTAATCCTGGAGGTCCTGGACGTACTCCCGGTAAGATTCTTCTAAGAACTGTTTTAAAGAGAATTTTACATCAAGAAATAGATTTTGAAAACCCCCTTACAAAAGAGCTAGAAAAATTATCAATAAACGAAGTTATAGCTCTAAAACTCATAAAGAGGGCCTTGGATGGTAACCTTAGGGCCATAGAGCTTATCTTCGATAGGGTTGATGGTAAAGTTGCAGACATGCTACAGCTTGGAAACATAGATGATAAGCCACTAGAGATTGGAACAACTCTGAAGTATGATTTCAGCAAGCTCTCAACCGATGAATTGCTGTTTGTTAGAAATATCCTTGATAAAAGCCACAAATAATTATTAAACTAATTGTTTTTTTCGTGCAGCTAGCCTATATAACTATATAGGGCTATGTCTGTCGGAGGTCTATGTGGATTACCCATCTATTGAAGAATTAGACCGAGAGTTAGCACGTAGAAAATTTTCTGAGTTTATAAAACAAGCTTGGACGTATGTAGAGCCAACTACAACTCTAAAGTGGAATTGGCATATTGAAGCCATAGCTGATCACCTGCAAGCCGTGGCTGAGGGTACAATTAAACGTTTAATTATTAATATCCCGTTTAGGTGTTCTAAATCTACAATATGCAGTGTTATGTTTCCAGCATGGACCTGGCTCAATAGTCCATCTAAGAAGTTTATAACAACATCTTACGATGAGTCTTTAGCCCTACGTGATTCGTGGTCAATGCGAAATCTTGTGACTACTGAGTGGTTTGCTAAGTTAACAAATGATAAATTTAAGTTGTCTGATGATCAGTCCCAGAAAAGATTCTTTGCAAATAATTCTGGGGGTTATAGACTGTCTAGGGGTATAACTTCTGGCGCAACTGGACATACTGCTGAAATACTAATAGCAGATGATCCCATGAATGCTAAGAAAGTAACTTCAGACTTAGAACGTCAAACAGCTATTGATTCGTTTCAAAGCCAGTTTCTTACCCGCCTATCACCACCTGGACAGGGTGCGGCAGTAATCGTAATGCAACGACTTCACCATCAAGATCTAAGCGGGATTTACATGGACGATCCTGCGTGGGATAAATTAATTATTCCAATGGAATGGGACGGTGATCATCGTAGTCATACGAAACTGGGGTGGGTAGATCCTCGTACTGAGGTCGAGGAGTTAATGTTCCCTGACTACTTCACAAGAGAGGCCGTAGACTCTTACAAGCTACATGGCAGTCAATTTGTGAGTTCTCAGCTCCAACAGCGTCCAGTAGCAGCTGAAGGGTCAACGATTAAGAGGGACTGGCTTAGATACTACCGCGAACTTCCTCATGTTAAGAAATACTCTTGGTCATTCGATACAGCATTTAAGACTGGAGATAAAAACGATTACTCAGTCGGCATACTGTGGGCAGAGTGCGAAGATGGTTACTATATAGTTGATCTAGTTAGAAAGAAATTAGAATACACAGCCCTAAAACATCTCATCAAGAGTTGTTTTGACTCTCAACCAAGTTCCGAGGTTATTATCGAGGATAAAGCCACGGGTCAATCGTTAGTGCAAGATCTTAGACGATTTACACAGCTTCCAATTATTCCAGTAATACCTGGAAAAGATATGCCAGGCTCTAAAGCAGAGAGACTAGACATAGTTGCTGGACTTTTTGAGGCAGGTAAAGTGTACATACCAGAAAATGCTCCATGGAGATACATCTGGGAGCAAGAAATAACAGAATTTGGATTCCAACCTCATGACGATACCGTAGATGCTACAACGCAGTACTTATTTCGTGCAATGAGTAATAAACGTAAGGTTCGGATAACTTTGGTGTAGCATTAGTCTACATATTCAGGAGATTATGGATGGCTAACTTTATCACAAAGCTTTTTAAAAAGAATGTGGAAAAGAAGTTTTACACTGCATCTTCTCTTGGAGGAGCTGCGTGGGGACGTCCCCGCATGCTCACTCCTATTCGAGCCATGGAGTACTACAGCACTGTAGCTCCTCTATTTTCTGCTATTCATATGACTTCGTCTGAAGTAGGAAGTTTAGATTTATGTCTAAGGAATGTAGAGAGTGGTGAGTTAGAATTTAATTCTGAAATATTGGATTTATTGAAATTTCCAAATGCTGACTGTACTCAATATGAATTCATGGTACAACTTTCTACGTTCTACAAGCTTACAGGTAATGCGTTCATTGTAGCGACAGGCCCAGTTAATAGACCTGCTTCTGAATTATATGTGATAAATCCAACTAATGTTGTTCTTAATCTAGGTTCTGATGGATTACTAGACTCAGTTCAAATTATGGTTAATGGTAAAGTTGAAGACGAGTTCCATCGCACAGATGTTGATGGCCGGTTTAGGTACTATTCTTCCTCAGATTCTGAAATATGGCACATTAAATCGTTTAATACACGATACGGCGCCGGAGATCCGTGGGGATTCAGTGAGCTGAGCCCAATAACAATGGAACTGGAGCAATACTATGAATCTTCGGTACATAACTTATCTCTTCTTAAGCGCGGTGCTAGGCCATCTGGAGCTATTAAGGTAAGTGAGATACTTACTGATGATCAGTTTCAGAGATTGCAACAACAGTTAGAGCAATTCTACAGCGGCTCACAGAATGCTGGAAGATCTATGATATTGGAAGGTGGAGACTTCGTAGAGATGTCTCAGTCCAACAAGGATATGGATTTTGCATCGCTTAAGAAAGATATAACAGCCACTATCTACACAGCATTGAAGATACCACTACCTATCGTATCCGCTGAGTATAGTAGTTATAACAATATGGAAACCGCTAAACTTAATTTCTATGATAATTGTGTACTTCCTCTTGCAAAAAGACTACTTGAAGAACTTACAGTATTCTTAATGCATAGATATCAAGGCCAGGATAGAATGGAATTAGTTTATGATGGAGATAAAGTTGAAGCGTTAGAGCCTCGTAGAAACCAAGAATTACTTAAACTAAAAGATTCTGGAGCCCTTACAATCAATGAGATTCGTCGTAAGCTTGGCTATGATGATATTCCTGGTGGAGAAGTTCTATACATTCCTACAAACCTAACACCGCTGGGTCAGGATATAACTCCTGAAACTGCCGCTAAGATTAATACAATATTGAATAACAATAAGAGTAAGTAGATATACATGACAGAATGACATAATACTACAGCTGGAGGCTAAAATGGCATGGCTTACTTACAACAAGCACGAGTATGTTGACGCAATACTTAAAGCTAAACTATACTTTGAGGCCAAGCTTTTTAGACGCCTTCATGCGTTATTTAGAGAATATGCTCACACCGCAATTGACTCGTACATGTCATACGGTAAGGCATACTTTCCAGATAGTTTTGAGACAGCTCTTCACTTTGAGTTAGATCGTCATTATAAAAGAGTTTCTAGATACTTTATGCAAATAACTCGCAATCATTTAGTTGGTACAAAATCATCTGACGAAATACAACTGGAGATTTCATCAGTTATTGCCGAGTACTTAAACGGGTTAAGTAGATCTAGAGGTCGCTATATTGTACGAACTACTGTTAACGAGCTGAGTGACTACACAAATAGTGTTATATCATCCTTAACTAAAGATGGAATTATTCCAACCCGCAGGCAGATTGCTTCCATACTGCGTCCATATATAGATTCTAGGAATGCATCAAGATCAAATACTATTGCAATAACAGAAACTAATATGATTGCAGAGTTTTCTAAGAATGCTGAGATTCAAGTATTAATTAAACATAATAATAGCATAAAAGAAGCCTCAACCAACGCCGTCAAAAAGGTTTGGCAAGCAGTACTAGATGCAGATACCAGAGAAGCCCACGCACAGGCACATGGCCAGTCCGTAGGGAGCTCCGGAGAATTTGTAGTCGATGGGGAATCATTAGCATATCCAGGAGATATTAAAGGTTCTCCAGGCAATACAATAAATTGCAGATGTACCGTAGTGTATGAGGGGTAGTTAATGGCAAACTTTGTGTTCAAAGCTGCTAAGCGTGGTTTACTCGGGTCTACTCTTAAGTTACTTAGAGAACCTATATACGTATCCCTTCTTACAGGGGATGTAACTAACTATGACTCTAGCCTAGATGAGCTTAGAGTATATTCCATAGGAATTCCCAGTGAATTGACTAGTAAAGCAGTAGTCGATGATACATTCGGAGCTGATAATGTCAGTATAGAGGGTATTCCAGCCGGGCTTACCATTAAAGCATTGTTAATACATTCAAGTATACTTCCAATTGTGTATATAGATGAGGCTAATTACGGGCTGCCATTAGTTACAACAGGCGGTCCAATACAGATACTGTGGAACACCGGATCAAATAAAATATTTAGATTATAGGGAGCTCACACATAAGTAAGAGTGGTACCGCAGAAAATGATTTTATGAAATATAAATTTAATGCAACCCCTATATCATTTCCAGCTTGTACTGGTGGCTCATCATGTCCGTAAAGTTACGTATAGCGTAATTTTAGGGACACAATAACATCATCAGCAGCCGTACCAGGGCTAAATTGCTCCAAATACCATGGGACACCGCCAACAATGCTGAGCAGCTTATACATGTCATAATAAGTCAATAATAAATGCTTCTGCTTCAAATATATCTGAAGTCAGTGATGTAGAAATATACGTGTGGTCAACTCCACTACCGTTAAAATAGTTAGCTCTGAGATACATGCGACAGAATGATCGGTAACGGCTTCGAAGGCTACCAATACTATAAGCAATAATATTGAAAAGGTCACATTCATTATTAAAAATAGGAGATAATGACCATGAATAGTTTCTCATCAAAGATGGCCGGAGAAGTTCAGTTTCTATACTTTGACTTTGCTGAATTACTGCAGCCTGGAGAGAAAATTACATCTGCATCTGTTTCTTCTTCAGCTCCCAAAGCTAAGGATCCAGAGGCAAAGAATGTTATATATGGAAGTGCTAATGTTGACGGATCAGTAGTATCTCAGCGTGTAGCAGGAGGTAAGGCGGATGTAACCTATAAACTGGTAGCAACCGTAGAGACTTCTGAAAAACAGGTACTTAAGTTGTCAGGCTCTATTAAAGTTGTACCAGAGATAGATGTAGATGAGGAAGAAGAGATTAACGAAGAAAAAGAAACTATTGAAGAGATAGTGGAAGTGGCCGAGGTAAAGTCCGATACGCAAGACGATGACGAATCTTTACTGGAAGACTACATAGAATCTACACCCTCTGAACTCGTCCGACAAACTAAAACTATAAGTTTTGATGTTATTGAGACTAAAGAAGTTAGTAGGGATGGCGAGCAGTACGGGATTATCGTCGGATATGCTTCTACCTACGGAAATAGAGATAGGGTAAACGATATCATACTTCCTGGAGCTTTTACAAAGACTATTGCACAAAATGCAGCTGAGAAACGGCCAATAAGGATGTACTATCAGCACGACAGTAGAGAGATAATAGGGGGGTTTAATCCCAGCCTTATGGTAGATGATTCTAAAGGACTCAAAGTAGTCGGTGAAATCAATTTAGCTGTACAACGAGGTAAGGAAGTTTATGCACTTGCTAGACAGGGAGTTCTATCTGATTTCTCTATCGGTTACAGTGTTAAAGATTTTGAGATTAAAAAGGGTGTTAGGCATTTAAAAGAAATTCAATTATGGGAAATTTCAGTAGTGTCTGAACCGGCCAATCCTCAGGCGGTTATTACCCAGGTTAAATCAACAATACCCTTTAAAGATCTTCCATTAGCATCTAAAGATCATCCTTGGGATGGGGCAGCTGCTATAGAACGTATTCGAGAGTACAGTGGTTCCACGGTGGAGCCATCCGATACCTATAAAAACTTTTTTCTATACTATGATTCTGAGAATCCAGGTAACTTTACCTCATACAAGTTGCCTTATGTAGACATAATAGATGGAAAACCACAAGTGGTTCCCAAGGCGCTGTTTGCTATTGCAGCAGCTCTCGGTGGAGCACGGGGTGGGCTTGATGTACCAACTGCGGATAAGCAGGCAATCATAAATCATGTAAATAAATATTATTCTAAATTGGGACTAGAAACCCCCTTGAAGTCATATATTACATTGCAAGAAGTGAAAGATACACTTAAGTCCAAACGAGAAGCTGAGAGACTTCTGAGAGATTCAGGATATAGTCGTTCCGCAGCTGCTTATTTTGCCTCTCTAATAGATGAATCCAGGCTAGATATTACAGCCAATGGGGAGGAACTTCAACCACAACGAGATGTTGTGAGCAACACTAAAGGCATTGGAGACATGCTCCTTAATATTAAATCATTAGTTGAAAAACTCTAGTAAGGAAAATACTATGACAGACATTAACGACGAGATCCAAGGTATCCTTGTTGAACTCAAGCAAACTGTAGAATCTAAACAAGCTGAATCAGCAGAATCTAAAGCTAAAATAGAATCTCTAGAATCAAAACTCATTGAGTTAGAATCTAAATTACAAGATAATTCTAAATCAGAGCTGATTAAGTCAGAATTAGAGTCTAAGTTGCTTGAACTGAGTGATAACCTTAAAAATATGGAAAAGAAAGTATATCGCACAACAGCAATAGGCGGAAAAGAAATGGAAACAGACATTAAAGATTTTGGTACGTTCCTACGAACAAATGACCTCAAGTACCTACGCACGGACCGTGATCCTGACGGAGGCTATCTTGTCCCACAAGAACTCAACAATCAAATTATCAATAAAATTATCGAGATTTCAGACCTTCGCAAGCTTGCTCGCGTAGTCCAAATAAGCGGTAAAGCACTCGATGTAGATCGTCGTGATTCAGATATGTCCGTATACTTCGTTGGCGAAGGCGGATCAACGACCGAATCTGCACCACAATACGGAAAAATCATCATTCCAGCAAATAAAATGATGGCAGAAACTCGCGTAACCAACGAACTTCTTGCAGACTCAGCATTTGATATCATTCAAGATCTTAATATGCGTGCAGCACAAAAGTTTGCTGAAAAAGAAGGCAACGCCTTCCTTACTGGTAGTGGTGTAAATGAGCCAGAAGGATTAATGGTTGCATCAGGTACAGCTAACGTTAACTCTGGTAACGCTAACCTACTAACTGCAGATGCTTTCTTTGATATGATCGGTAACTTCAAATATCGTAACCCTGTATTTATCATGAACCGTAAAACATTTGCGGCAGCTCGTAAATTAAAAGCAGGTAACGGTGAATATCTACTTCAACAAGGTTTCGACGGTAATTTCGACATGCGCCTCGGAGGAACTGCAGGTAACATCGCCGGTATCCCAGTTGTACTCATGCAAGGTATGGCAGACGTCGGTGCTGGAAACAAACCAGTAGCACTTCTAGATCCACAAGAAGCTTACCTCATCGTGGACCGTGTTGGTATGCGCATTCTTCGCGATGACTACACCCTTGCAGGTGAAGATAAAGTTAAATTTATCATGAGCCGTCGTGTTGGTGGTGCTGTTGTTAATCCTGATGCCGTTGTTATTATGACAATTTCAGCTTAATAATATAGAGGATATATACAATGTACGATTTTCATAATAATAGCAAAGTACTAGCTAGTAAGGTTGGTACTTTATCAAATAACACAGCTGTAGTGGCTACCGCAGACACGCAAGGTTTTCTTGGACTTGAATTCTTTGTTCAATCTGGTACATTTGCTGATGCTGACATGACCTTTGCAATTCTTGTAGAGGATTCTTCTGACAACAGTAACTGGAGTGCTGTAGCTGATAACTTTCTTCTCGGACTGGAGATTCCAGCGTCAGGTTCTCTGGATTATACATTCGATAACAAGACAATGAAGATTGGTTATGCTGGAGCTAACCGATATGTTAGATTGACACTCACACCGTCAGCAAACACAGACGCATCTCCGTATGCAATTCTTGGTATTGGTGTTAAACCTCGTGTTGCTCCGTACACTACACAGATCGTTTAACTATACTGGTAATTAGGGCCCTGAAATATGGGCTCCTAATTATATTTAATAATATATACAAGGAGATGTAAATGGCTGGAGAAAACGTATCCAACTACTTTTCCACTCCACTTTCAGGTAGTGATAATGCGCTTAATATTAATGGTACATTTACCATTGGTTCAGGAGCAACCGCTGTAGCAAATACTATAGCAATCACAAACCTAAACATGGGAACTGGTGGAAAAATAAAAGCGGATGCCGGCGTAGGTACTTGCTCATCTAACGCTGTTACAATCAGCAAGATGGCTGGCGTCATTACTACTGAATCATTAACTACTGCAGGCGGTGCAAGTCAAGCAATCGTTCTGACAAATACTTTAATCGCCGCTGGAGATATTATTTTATTAACTCTCGCTGGCGGTACTAACACCACGAAGGATATAACACTGCAAGCAGTCGCTACCTCTAACACAGGTACCATTACAATCTATAACAACACTGCTGCTACAGCTCTTAACGGTACTCTTATTATTAACTTCTTAGTGATAAAGACATCGTAAAAATACTTACTACTCTATGGGAGGTCTAAAAAGCCTCCCAGCTTTTTTCAACATTATTGTTGTAATTTGAATAATCACTTGATAATTTTAACTACCACAATTACAGGAGCCTGGTACAATGCGCATATTTGGTAACTGGAATAATCATAAAGCCTACCCATATGTGTTAGTCACAGGGCCAGCCGCTACTCCGATCTCCCTAACAGATGTTAAAACTTTTCTTAAGTTGGATCTTACAGATACATCGGAAGACACAATACTGACTATGATGATAGAAGCAGCAGTTGATTACTGTGAAAAGTATACAAAAAGAGATCTCATCACTAAGACATATACAACGTATAGAGAGTGCTTTAAAACAAACATGGAGATTAGGCGGTCTAAGTTGCAGTCTATAGTCTCTATTAGCTACTATGATAATTTAGATGTTTTGCAGACTGTTTCTTCATCTGTTTACGATTTTAGTAACGATACTGACTTTAGCTCAGTTGTACTGAAATATAATCAATCATGGCCGCTAGAGGTATCCAGCAGGCCTCACCCTGTTATTATTCAATTTACAGCTGGATATGGCTCCTCAAGCAGCTCAGTGCCCAGCATGCTAAGACAAGCACTACTTCAAATAGTTGCAGCTTTGTATACAAATAGAGGTGACTGTACTGAAGCAGTCGGCTGTAGCTGTGCTAAATTGGCACCGGGATCAGCTATGGCTATTATTGAAGCTTACAGGATTAATGATATTAGCGGACACACAACCCGCACATTTATTTAGATAAGGAATATGGACGATGGCTATTAACCAACAAACTTTAGCACAAATTGCTATAGCAGCGGCTGGAACCAACGTTGTTGACATCGGGTTAATGCCAGATGGTACACGTCACGTATCTATGTCCTGTAAATTTACATACGGATCAGGCGGTACAACAGCTAAATTCTTCCTGCAGACCTCTTTTGACGGCGGCACTACATGGATGGATGTAGTAAACTTTGCACATACTACAGCATCCTTAAATCGGTCAGTAAGTCTAAATATTGGTACAGGTACTGCAATCTCTACATTAAGTGACGGTACTTTAGCTGATAACACCAAAGTAGAGGGCATCATGGGAGATAGGCTACGACTTAAATATATAGTTGCTGGTACATACGGCGGCTCAACTACTGCAGATATTGGGTTATTTTTTAGATAGGATAGTATAATGGCACGCCGTAAATCTATCATTAAAACTAATTCTACTATATGTAGTGGGGATTTAAAGAAAAAGATATTGATACAGAGTAGAGCCATTACACCTCCCACAGACGGCTCTGTGGATTTTACGGAGGTATTCACAACTCTAGGCACTGTATGGTCTATGGTAAAGACTGCCATAGGATATGCTAGAGTACAATTTGATGATTCCCAGGCAGAAGATAGGGATATCTTACACAATACACATGACTTTTACATTAGGTATGTACCCTGGGTAACGGCAGAGCACTTTATAGTGTTTCGATCTGAAAGATATTCTATTACTCAGATTTATAACTTAGATGAGGATAATACTATTCTAAGAGTACAGGCTATGTTACTTGGTCCAATAAGTGCTTCAATAAATCAGGCATAAAATATAGGATGATAAATCATGTCAGGATCATTTCATGTCATTAACTTAAATCTACTAAAGTTTGAGTTAGAGAAAGTTGAGCATTATCCGCACATAATACAATCAGTGTTCAATAAACATGGTATGCACATGGTTACATATGTACATGAACAGATGAGTATGTCAGGATCTCCATCAGAGCCAGGAAGCTTTCCAGGCATAAAGACAGGAATGTTGTATGATTCTATTACATATACAGTTAATGGGCACCACAACCTAACACTGCGTGCGGATGCTCCATATGCCGGATTCTTGGAAGAAGGTACATCTAAGATGGAGGCTAGACCATTTCTCAAGCCTACACTGGATGCTAAATTGCCCGATCTTATGAAAGATCTATCTACTCGATTAGGACGTCCTGGAGGATAAGACATGAAAGCTTACGACATAATTAATCAATTATTCGTGTCATTACCCTCACAGACATCCTTATTTTCGGACAGTGTGTCTATTACATCGTTGTCTAAGGTTGGAACCACCGTTACTGCCGTTTCCACTGCTCCTCACGGCCTTACTACAGGTAAATATGTGTATATAGGTGGAGCATCTAGAAAGACCCCAGTATCCACTCTAACGTCGTCTAATGGTGTTGCCACCGCTGCTACATCAGTAGCACACGATTTAACAGAGAAATGGGTAACAGATGTAACATTAATTGGTGCAGATCAACCACAATATAACTCATCGCATGCATTATTATCAGTACCAAACAGGTATACTTTTACATTTACAGTAAATTCTGGTATTACTACACCAGCTACTGGTACTATATCACTATTGGAGCCTTTAAGAAGGGGATTTAATGGATGGTACCAGATAACTGTTATAAATACTACTACATTTACATATACTTCTGAGGATACTTATACAGCGAATGCATACGGTACAATGTATGCACTTACATCTCCAAGAATTTCTGGAGCCCTAACTCTTAATAAAGCCGTTGACTGCTATAGTAAATTCGGGCAGAATAAATTATGGGCATTTGTGGTAATGGGAGATGCAGTAGCCTCTAAGGATCGCCACTCATACCAAGATGCCATTGCATCACATACTACTGGTTCTACATTTAGGCAGCAGATATTAAATAATATAGATATATATGTGTTTGTTCCAACAAAAGATTCACTATCAGGCCGAGCTGAAAGAGACACCATATCAGATGTAGCCAAATATCTGTATAAATGCTTACTTGGTAGAACATATCCTACTGGATTTGTTGATGAGCCTACGGCTGTTCTTCATTTCCTTAGACACGGTGTACAGATCTGGAATCACCAGTTCTATGTACATAAATTCTCATTTGAGGCTATGACCGATATTACTAAGAATGACGTAGTTGATCCAGACTACACAAGAGCATTTCGTGATATTGAGTTAGATAATAAAAATGCTGATTATAATAATTTAATCATGCAGACTAATATTGACCTTGATGATGTTCTTAGTTAATTAACTCGAGTATGTTACCTAAGATGCCTACAAAAATAATCTAAGCTAGCAAAGGATTTATAGAAATGATTATATCTCAGCCAGATATTACACTAAACATTCTGCCGGCACAGCGTGATATCGACAATACTACACATAGAGTTCTTATAGTAGGTCAAATGCTATCAGGTACAGCTACGTCTGGTGCGGTCAATGTTAACGTCGGCAATGATCATGAAGAAGACGCCCTGTTTGGTAGAGCTTCACACGTAGCCGCCCTAGTTCGCCAATTTCGCCGCATTAACCCGATAAGCCCTATTGATGTAGTTGGATATACTGAAGCTTTAGGTGTGAAAGCCTCGGGAACTGTTGTCTTTACAGGACCAGCCACAGCTGCGGGCACCATCTATGTTACCATTGGTTCCGATGCAGACAATAAGTATGCTATTGCTGTTGCGTCTGGAGATACTGCCACAACTATTGGTGACGCACTAGTGGCCGCAATGGCTGCCGATACTACCAGTGTTGCTGTTGGTGTTAATACAACCGGTTCGGTAGCAATAACACATAAACAAAAAGGTACTATCGGTAACCAAGTTCCAATTAAAGTTACTAATCTTCCAGCAGGTGTCGGTGTTACCATTACTGGGATGTCATCAGGAGCAACAGACCCTACCATAACTGGATTGGAAGCACTTATTGACGGCCGTAGGTACCATTCTATAGTATTCCCAGGAACTTGGTCCCTATCAACACTTGGTACAATACTAACTAACCGTCTTAATGCTACTAATGCTATCCTGGACGGTATGGCAATTGTCACAAAAGCTGATACCTATAGCAATTTACTTACATATGTTAGCTCACGTAACAACCCACTACTCATTGCTATTGGTAATCCACTAGTATCAGTATCTGGAAGGCTTGTTGGAGGTGCTATCGTAGAAATATCTGATAATATTTCGGCTCAATTTGCAGCAATCCGTGCCCTACGTTTGACTCGTGATAGTAACCTTTCTAGGTATGTAATTGGTAACAATGGTCCTAAAGATGTATTTGGAGGACCTCACTTAGCTAGCTTACCGTACTTCAATACTCCATTCTATAATTTACCTCTGATTCAACAGGGTGATGGATTTACTAGAACTCAAATTGAAGCACTTCAACTAGTTGGTGTATCGGTTCTTGGTAACAACGTTGCTGGCAACATGCTAATTGCTGGTGAAATTGTCACAACATACCTAACTGATGTTGGAGGGAACGCAGACTCCTCGTTTAAATATGCAGAGTATGTAGATACCATTTCCAACGTACGTGAATACATTTTTAATAACCTTAAACTGCAGTACGCTCAATCGCGTTTGACAGATGGAGCTCTTACTCCTGGATATAATATGGCCAATGCCGACTCTATCAAAGCTTACATCACTGGTTTGTATATAACTCTTAGTGATACCGGCTATGTTTTAACTAGGGGCGGTGAATCTATAATTAAGTACTTTAAAGACAATTTGACTGTATCGCTTAATTTAGAGACTGGGGCTGTTACTATTGGCATGATTGTTCCAATCGTTGTTCAGCTTAGAACTATCTTTGCTAATATCAGACTAGCCTTTAACACTAATAATTAAGTATAGGGAATAAATAAATGGCAATTATTCGTAAGATTGTTGATGCCACCGTTATCATTGATAACACGGTCGTCGCATATGTTCCTAACAGTCTGGATTTGACTGAAGGGTTTGGTGAACAAAAGATACGTACCCAAACTGGTGGCGGAGGCTCAGTACAAAGCATCGTAGCCGATGACATCACAAAGAAACATTCTAAAGTTCAATTTAAGATGGAACCAACCGCAGACAATTTAGCTCTGCTCCGTACCATAAAGGCTGATCAAAATGGACATGTCATTACTTTATCTGCTCCTGGGTTTTATCGCACTGTTACCAATGCTATACTTACTTCTGACTATGAGGTAAAACTTGGTGTTGATGATACTATCCAAGTAGTATTTATGGGCAGCGCAGCTGTCTAATAGTTTAACAGGTCAGGATATTACATCCTGGCCTATCTTTACGAGGAACCTATGGATAACAAATTTGAATATGTTTTAAAATCTCCAATAAAGTACGCCAGCAGAGGTGAACAAGTTCTTGGATATAAAATATCTGGACAAGCACCTACAGGACGTGTGCGTAATCAGCTTGTTGAGATTAAACAAATGTTTATTAAGGCTATTACTGGGCTCCAGAAGTCTTCCAATGACGTAGCTCCAGAAGCTGTCAATCAGGGAGCTAAAAAAGACGAGGAATCCAATGCTATGGACTCTAAGCAGATCATGATGGCACTGTACGTCAGTGATATTGATGTTGCAAAGTTCCAGAATATCGTACGAGACATGTTTATTCATGGTCAGCTACTAAAAGTAGATAATGAAGTTGTACTAACTTCCACGCTTATCGATCAATTAGAGCTTGATGAGTTTGAAAATATAATCGGCGGATACTTGCAAAGTTTTTTATTACCATCATTGCAATAGACTATAGTCAACTACTTGTGTTGTTTCTCCAAGTGTGTAGATTTTCAGAGGGTGGTGTAACTATGGATTACCTACTAGATCTACCAATCACAGAATATGAAGAACATATTGCTGCTGTAATGGAAATTTCTAGAAATGAAAAAAGATCAATGGAGTAGTTAGATGGAACTATTTATATTAGGATTTATAATCGGAGTGCTTTCTGGGGTTGGATTTATAGCTCTTAAACTTGGAATTACGTATAATAAATTACAGAAATTAGGTAAAGAGATTAATTCTATTCAAGTGGAGTTGTAACATGTCTAATAGTGGATATACAGTTACTGGTATCTTTACTTTAAAAGATAACTTCTCAGTAGCCGCACGTAACATCAAGTTATCAGGAGCTAGGCTAGCGTCTGAAATGACTCGCCTAACAACTGGTGTCGGAAGTTTGGGTACAGCCTTTACTGGACTTATTAGTCCTGGAGGTTTAGCCGCTGGTGCCATCATGGGAGTTGGATATGCTCTTATGAATGGTATACGTTCCGGAGCTCAATTTGCCGACCAAATGAACGAAGTTAGGCGTGTTTCTGGTGCCACAGCAGCAGAGGTAGAAAGTATATCCCAGGCTGTCCTTAAGTTGTCTGAGCATACTCGATTTACTGCTAAAGATCTAGCTAAAATTGGTACAGTCGGTGCGCAGTCCGGTATTAATACAGGGGACTTACCGCTTTACATCGACAAAGTACAACAACTCGCTAACGCTCTTGGTATGCCAGCTGAAGCCACTGCTCTACAGTTCGCTAAAATAGGTCAGGCAATGCATAAGAACGTTGCTGAGATGGGTGAGTATATGGCGTACCTAAACGTCATGGAAAACGTATCTCCAGCTAGAGCATTTGAAATGATCTCAGCAATGAGACGAGCTGCTTCTATCGCAGGTATTATGAATATCAGCGATAGAGACTACATGGCAATTGCTGGTACGCTTGTTTCCTCCTCGGTGGACCCAGGACGTGCTGGACGTGCTCTAACCTCAGGTTTTACTAAGTTACATGATGCCGACTACGCTAATGAAAAAAACCCTATACACGGTCTCTTAGCTGAGATTGGGCTTGAGTCCCGCCAGGTTAGTGAAGCATTCAAGGTAGATGGCGGTCAAGCATTCTTGAATGTTTTAGAGCGCATTGCGGCTAAACCACTATTTGAACAATCTCACATCATTACCGGAATATTTGGTAAAGACTTTAACAAAGTTATGGCCCCCCTAGTAGCCAATACTGCCAACCTGCGGCACTATATGGATACCCTTCGTATGACTACACCAGCACAGGCAGCTGCCACGGTACGTGTAGAAGCCGGTATGAGAACCGATACTTTAATGGGTAAGTGGGAAGTCCTAGTAAATCAGTGGAATGCTCTTATGATTAAAGCTACCAATGCACTAACTCCATTTGCATCTGCCTTAATAGATGTAGCTTCATTCCTACTTAAATTAGTGTCTACCGCAGCCTACGCGATAAGTATTATAGCTCATCCTATAGATGCTGCATTTGAAGGTAAGTATGCAAAGTTGTTTTCAATGATAACAGAGCAAGATAAGCCAAACATAACAAAAGAAGATTTAGCACTCAGGCAACAGTCTAAGGATATTATTAGCGGTCAGCGTAAGAACGATGGTATAACTCCTAATGGAAGCTTATCAGGTAAGCCAGCTCCTCTAGATATAAAGGTAAATGTATCAGCAGATCCTGGATTGAAGGTTTCAACAACTGTAAATGGTAAATCTAACCTAGGTGCAAGCGGTATTGGGCAGCCCCTAGCTCCAATGGCGAAATAAGTATGTTTATATCTTGACTTTAGTGTGCATGTATGCTATATTCTTATATAGAACATACATGTAACACTTGGAGACTAGCCATGAAAAGCATCTTCTCTGCATTATTTATTGCATTTATTGTATACGTGGCCCACGTAGATAACCACCGTGTACATGAGCCATATATATCTGGAAACACTATAGTAGTGGAACGATATAACGGCCCATTGACCATAGATTTTGGGTATGTTAATCCTGAAACCATAAAAATTGAGTTTGATCCGTGGACTGCGTCTAGCACAATCGATGTAGCACACATGAGATTAAAGATTTATATTGATCATGATGAATACTGGATGGTAAATTTAAATTCCTCCGATAAAACTAAAATTAATATTCCTTCCGGAACTGTTAATTTACAACTTATACGTATAGCGGATATGATTCCAAACTGTGAGTAATTATCTAAATGTGGGGATGAAATGAATATAGATGCGTTGTATCCCTGTAGCTTTAGGGGAGTTCCATTCTTAATTGAGAATAGCTCCATTACAGGCGGTCGCAAGGTTGTTCTACACGAGTACCCAAATAGTGATCGTAGATATGTTGAAGACTTAGGTCTTAACAACATGCACATATCAATGACAATCACTGTACCAAGTTCTCTTTACTTTGGTAGTCGTAACCTACTAAAATTAGCTCTTGATGCCCCTGGATATGGAATTCTTGTACATCCCTTCGAGGGTTTGTTAAATGTTGCTGTAAAATCTTATCGTTTGGATGAAGATACAGCTAGATTGGGCGATTTAAAACTAGTTGTAGAATTTGTTGTAGGTCAGGATTTAATATACCCAGACCAATCAGACAGTGGAAGCTCTATATTTGCACTAGTAGACACAATAGGAGCCATAGCACAGTCAGCTTTTTTTGATGATTATACATATGATTCACAGAATACTCAACAGTCAGTTGCAGTTATTACTGAACTTAATGCCGTAGGAACTGCATTTACTAATGCTACAAGTGATTACATAACTCGTACTATATTTACCAATTCTGATATGTCCACATTCAGATATACATTAGATGATTACAAAGCTAACATAGCAAAATATATATCTAATACTAATTCAGACTCTGTAAATATTTATACAAAGACGCAGGAGCTTGTTACAGCCGTAGATAACATAATATTGACGGGCTCTCAGGGCGTAGATATAGGAAGTAAATTAGCCAAATACAGAGCCAGTACATCATTCGGCAGCAGTACTCATAGTGCAGCTACTAGATTAAGTCTATCAAGTATCCAGGATATGGTACTTGTGTTTGCATTTACATTAACTTGCTCTAATGCATCTATGTACTCAGTGACTAGCATAGACGATATAAACTTCCTAATAGGGGAAATAAATCAACAATATTTAGTACTACTAGACAGTGAAACACTTTCTACTGACGTAATGTCAAGAATACAATCTCTCAGAGCTCTTACATTGAAGTTCTTAGACGAAGAAGCGCTTACCGCACCTCAAATAAACACATTTGAAGTTCTTGACATGCCATTATCAGTTCTAGAGTACCAACTATATGGTGAATATGTTATTAGCGGTGTTGATGAACAAGGTAATCCACTGTCCCGTACAGATGCTTTACGCTTGCTGAATAAATCAACAAATATAGACCCTGCATTTCTCAAGGGTACTGTTAAAGTCTATACAAAATAAGCAATACTGGAGCACAATATGGTAATGGTTTTAGAGGTAAATGGAGCTAGTTACAGTAATTGGAGCTCTACACGTATCTCTAGATCCATGGAGAACATCTCTGGGCACTTTAGATTTAGTGCTACTAGTAGTCCTGAATTAAGCTTCCCAGTAAAGCCCGGAGATGCAGTAAAAGTCAAGATAGGAACTAAGGTTGTATTGACAGGGTATGTTGATTCAGTTGAGGTATCATATTCAGCCTCTGATCACACGATACATGTTGAGGGAAGAGATAAAACAGCCGACATTGTCGATAGTAAAGTTGATCATAAAATTGAATTTCATGCTCCTATAACGTTAGAAGATGTTGTTTCTCAGACTCTATCGTCCATAGGGGCATCCGATGTATCCGTTATAAACAAAGTTGGAGACCTTGAACCGTTCACTGCCGGAGAGCTAATATCTGCCCATATAGGACAATCTGCATATGACTTCATGGAGCTATACGCAAGAAAGCGCCAAGTCCTACTAACAACTGACGGCCTTGGAAACATTGTCTTTGTTAGGGCAAGTGAGGAAGATACTGGTTTAACATTTATCAGTATTCCAGGCGATTCAAGAAGTAATATTCTGTCGGCCGAAGTTCGATATAATGATGAGCACAGGTACAATCTGTATAAATTCTATTCTCAAGGCAATCCGGGCGGTAATAAGTACCTTGCTGATAGTCCATCAGAGTTGACTAATAAGACTGGCCAATACATAGATTCTAAAATACGATCAAGCCGCCAATACCATGAAATAGCCGAGGCTAGTACTGTTAAAACGACATTAGAGGCTAGGGCTAAATGGGAAGGCCAGGTTCGGGAGGCTAAGTCTCTTAAATATACTTGTAAAGTTGCTGGTCATACATACAGCCACAATAATAATGCCGCATATATGCCAAATATGTTAGTTAATGTAAGTGATCAATTTGCAAACTTGTATAGAAGCATGCTTATTACAGAAGTTAGCTCAGAATATAATGTTTCAAGCGGATCTATAACTACTCTTACATTACTACCTCCTGAAGCCTTTGCCCTATTGGAAGAAGATAGACTAAACACCAAAGAGAAGAGAGCTGCACGAAGAGCTGCCAGAAAAGCTAAACACCTGTAATATCGACAAGGAGTAACCTGTGGCCAATATTCCTAACATTGTTAAACGATCCAGAATAACCAAGGTCGGTAAAGATGATGGTAATTATGCAGTTTCTCAAGTTGATTACTTGGGTAAAGTGTGTGATGTAGAGATACTTACTCCATACGGTCTGTATAGTAATCTTCCATTAGATGCCACCACCGTGCTATGGAATGTACAAGGTCAAGAAGAGAATAGAGTCGGTATAGGAAATACTCCTAAAACGAGATTTAAGAATCTTAAAGCAGGTGAAGTCGTAGTTGGCAGTCCCCAAACATTGAGTAATGTTGCATTTAAAGAAGATGGATCTATCGTAGTTACAGGTAAAGGCAATGCTGTAGTAACAGTAGATGCCTCTGGTAATATATCGATAACTACAGATGGAACTCTTGGAATATCTTCTACAGGTAATATGACACTACATAGTAATGCCAAGGTCATTCTTTCAGGTACTGCTATCGAATTAAATGGTAATGCTGTTGGTGTAGCCCGTCTAGGAGATTCCGTGACTGCTGGCGTTATTTCATCCGCGTCTACTACAGTAAAGACTGGTAGTTAATTGGAGAATACAATGGAAATAAGTTCTGAAGGAATAAAATTGATTAAAGGCTTTGAAGGCCTTCGATTGAACGCATATAGAGATGCTGTTGGAGTACTGACCATAGGATATGGACATACTAAGAATGTTGAGGAGGGTCAACAGATAACTGAGGAAGAAGCCGAGGCTTTATTGAAATCAGATCTGGAAATATTTGAAGACAGTGTTTTGGACGCTGTTAATGTTCCAATTACCCAACACCAATTCGATGCCCTAGTCTCATTTACTTATAATTTAGGTGCTAGGAACTTTAGAAATAGTACCCTACTTAAAAAGCTAAATGCAGAGGACTATGAAGGAGCGGCTAACGAGTTTCTTCGATGGAATAGAGCCGGTGGACGAGTTCTAAACGGGTTAACTCGCCGTAGAGCTGCTGAACGTGATTTATTTCTATTATA
>JAEHJW020003526.1_pt1 | contig 47339 bp, 74 predicted proteins | sample 9271431 | NCBI WGS metagenome assembly JAEHJW02
GCTCCGGCTCGTAGGGCTTTGAGTCAGCGACCGGTGTGTCCTTCGCGGGCGGTGCCGCTGGTGCAGGTGCCGCTGGCTTCGCGGGAGGGGTCGCCAACTTCGACGCCTTGAGCGAGCCGTCAGCGTTCCAGTTGTCGGGGATGAGCGACTTGCACCCCAGCGACTCGGCCCGCTTCATGATGTGCTTACGAACGGCGTCGTGGTCGGCTCCGGCTCGTCCAACCGCATGGACGGCGGTGCTGACGGAGTTCTCCCCGTCGCAGGTGGTGACCGGGTATGAGCCATCGGGCATCGCCGCTCCGCTCGACGCCGCCTTGTCCCGCTCATCCTGCGTCATTTCGAGCATCCAGTACGGCGGCTCATTGGCCGCACGGAACGCGGCGATGAGGTCAGTGCGAGGCATCGGCGTCGAGAGTTTGTAGGAACGCTTGGTCATAGTGGCCGTCCAGTCAATGTGCGGTCAGTGGGCTGACCCACCGACTTCCGCCGCCAGGATAGAGCGCCGCCGGTCAGCCGCGCACTCAATCAGGCTGACCGATTCACCACGACCCCCCGCACCCGTACTGGTCGGGCACGTAGCCGCCGTCGATGCGCTCGGCTACGACGACCTGCTCCATCGGCGTTGCCAGCCCTGCGTTCAGAGCGAACTGAGTGCCGCCGTACGCGAGCCAGGACGAGTTTTTGATGCCGAGCGCCCCGGAGTACACCGGACCCTGCATCGCCCACTGTTGCCCCGTCTCGCACTGCGCGACCTTCATCCACGCCGCCATGACCGCCGCGCTGACGAGGGGCCTGGCCTGACGCCGTGGCGGGCGGGTGTGGGGGAACACCGGCCGAGGCATCTCGCGGACCCGTAGAGCGCGAAATAGGGGCCGATGCGGGGACTCTACGCGATGGTGCGTCCCACCGTGAACGGGGACGAGCGAGAGAACGACTGCGATGGTGGTTGTAACGATTCTCGGGTGAAGCACGGTATTCCAATCCTCAGCAAATGGGACGCACTGCAAAGTCATTGGGCACGGGCCTCACCCCCCTTCGAGACTTCGGTTAGGACGAGGACCAACTGGTCGACGCCGAACTGGTGGGGATGGAACGTGACCGCCACGACGTGCAAGTCGTCATCGTCCGCGAGGATTCCCGTGTCCACGACGCCATCGAGCGCGGCCTTCATCGACGCGTAGCAGTTGCCAACGTCCTGCCGGTACCGCCGGTTGAGCGCGTACGGGTAGACATCGACGGCGACCTGCTCGAACCTCGGCCGCTCGCCCGCGAGTGATTCGAGGGTGGCGTACTTCGCGTCGAGCCGGAACTGTGCTACCCGACGGGCTCGGTCCGACCAGTGGTTCGACCGCTCCGCGTTGAGCGAGAACGGACGACCTGGCACCGTGACCGTGAGTTGACGGCTCACGCGGTCACTCTGTCTGACGGCATTGTCACACAATACTCCGCGCTAGCCGCCAGCGGGAATCCTCGCGCCGCAGACGGCGCACGTCTCATCGAACTGGTAGACGCGCTCCCTACGCACCGCTCGATGGCGCATAACGTCGGAGTCGAATAGACACGTCAGTGAGCAGTACGGTCGCACGACCTCCTCGTCGCGCTCGACCGTCGTTACTAGGTAGGTAGTCACTCGGCCCACGCCCCGATGCGGCTAGGACGGCACGCGAGAACGTGGCCGCACTCCTTGCACCGAGTCACGACTTCGCCAAGCGTGCCACCCATGTAGTCGGGCTGTCCGGGGACATGAACGTGGCCCGGCTCGGTCATGTCGCAGTAGTCACGGTGGACCATGCACCACCCGTCATCCCAATCGAACTGGTGGCGTACCGGCTCTACCGCTCGCTCCTGGTGGTTCGCCATCTGAGCCCCAAACAGTTCTTTGCTGTCCATGATTCATTCCCCTGTCCCGGGCACTTTGCCTGATAACCAAAGTTACCACGCCCCCGTGACCTACGTCCAGCACCTAGCCGTAATAATATTTCATGCCACCGTTTATCAGGGGTTATGCGTCGGCCATCGCCGCGTCCGCAGCGTCGGCGGCGTTCTGAGCGTCCGTCACGTCCTGGTCCATCACCCACAGCGGGGTGACGTCGCATAGGCAGCCAGCGTGGTCGCCCGGCATATAGAACTGGTTGTCGGGGAACGTCCCTTCGTTCGCCAGCACCGGGTCGTCGAACGTGACGAACTCGCGGCCGTCGAGGTCCTCGTGTGGTTGGAACGGCTTGTCACTCGGTCCGTGCACCCACTCGTACCCGGCCGTCGACGCGCCCGCTGCCTTCGCTACCGACGAGACCGTCGCCCCGGTTGCGATGCCACCGACCGGCTGGCCGAGAGGGATGGCCGGGACGCTCGCGCCCGACTTCGTTGTGACCATCCCGAACAGCGACTCATCCGCCCCACCCGCGACACCTAGCGCGGCACGAATGACACCAGACGGCACCAACGTGTCCGGGTTCAGCGATGCGATGTGGTCGGCGGTCGAGATGTTCGGGTCCGGGTTAAACGGCAGGTGCAGCGCGAGCGTGTCCATCGCGCCACGGAGGACGTTCCACCCACGGTCGACCCCCTGCCGCATCGCAACGTCCGCACTGGCCCACGCGGTCCCTTCGTCGATGTTGACCATCCGGGCGATAAGAGCAATCGACTGCTTCTGTGCCGCCTCGGTCCACGACCTGAACTGCGCTTCCAGCGTCTCCCACTCACTCACCATGAGAACCGACGCGGTGAGCCCCGTCGCCTCGACGGGCCCCCGGCCGAGTTGCGCCATGACGTGCTCGTTGCGCGTCTGCGCGATTGCCGTCCGCATTGTCTCGTTCGCCGCGACCTTATTGCGGACGCGCCCACCGGCTTTTTCGAGTTGCCGGAGCATGGCCGCGTTCGCCGCCGTGATGAGTTTCGTCCGTAACTCCGCGTCGATAGCGGTGGCCTTCCGGCTTAGCCGCTTCGCCTTATCGCTCACCTTCACCTTGCCCGCCGCCGTGACCGGACGCACCCGGACGCCAGTCTGGGAGTAGAACTCGGCCTTGATGACCCGGAGCAGCAACTCGCGGTCCTTCGCCGAGAGCGAGCGGACGATACCTGCCGCCGTGACCGCTGGCGAGGGCGGTGGCCCTAGAACGGCGGGAGCGCCCGCGATAGATGCTGGGGCGGTAGACGGCGCGGCCTGCGAGTCGGTGGCCGCAGACGGCGTTACAGGGGTCGCTCCGACCGAGGGTGGCACCGGGGCGGTAGCGCCCGTCTCGGGGTTGATGCCAGGGAGTGCTGGCGGCCCGGTCATCGCCGGGACCGTGAGCGACGGGTCGAGTTCGTGCATGAGCGCCATGAGCAGGTTCGGCGGGTACGTCCGCGTGGTCCGCACCATCCGGAGTTCGATTTCCTCGGCGCTCGGTGCATCTTCTTCGCTGAACCCAGCGACCGCCCGGTACGTCGCGTCGGAGAGCGCGAGCGAGTTGTGGAGCAGGGTCGCGTTCGCCATCTGGTCCGGGTGCGTGACCAACTCGGTCGGGTCGTACCAGAACAGCAGGCGGGGGAGCCACTCGTCGAGGGTCGGCTGCGCGAGCCCCGACGTCGCTATGTACGGGCGAAGGTACGCGTCCGTGAACGCGTCGGTAATGGTGATGACGTGCGGCTCGATGTGGTTGCGGAACGTGTTGTCATCGACCGCCCACGCCGTCCAGTGGTTGAGGTCCGTCATCCCGAGGATGACCTCTTTCGGCAGGTCCAGCCCGGTAGCGATGACCCCGACCAACTCGTCGCGGGTCTTACCCGCCAACTCGTCGAAGTTACTGCTCAGGTCGACGAGCCGGATGTGCTGAAGGATGTCGCCGGGGCCGCGAACCACGGTTGGCACGACCGCGCTGGCGTCACCCTCGTCCCCGATAGGCGTCATCATGGAGTTCATGAGTTCATCCATGACGGGGTCGGATTCCGGGTCCCCGTTGTCGTCTACGTCACCCGCGATGCTCAACTCGTCCGGCCACAGGAGCAACCCACGACCGGCTAGGCGCGAACGTCCGACCGCACGGATGTTGCGGCGAAGGATGAGCAGGGACTCGCACTCGTTGAGTAGCGCCTTGACGGGACTGTCCGCTAGGAGCCGGAACTGCGGGTCGGGCTGCCACATGCGGACGACCGTCGAGTATTCGTCGAGGGGCGTCAGCCCTAGCGCCCCGGTCGCGTCCATCGGGCCTTCGCGGAGTCCGAGTTCGCCCTCGTAGATAGCGACCTCCGACACCGACCGGATACTCCACGTCTGCTGCCCGGTCAGGACGTCCATCTGCCCTAGTAGGTACGCCTCGCCCGCAAGGGTGAAGTTCGTCGATGCGGCCCGCAGGTGTCCCGCGATAGCCGTGCGCCCGTTCCCGAAGTCCCGCATGGCGTTGTCACAGGCCGCGATGAGTTCGGGCGGGGCGTTCGTCTTGCGGAGGTCGACCGGCATGTCGCTCTCGCCGGAATCGGGTAGCGCCGCCACGAACAGGCGCATCCGCGACACGGCGTTCGCTAGGTAGTTCGTCGCGTAGCGGAGTTCACCAATCGTATTGCGGTAGGTGAAGGCGTCGAGTTGCCAGGTCTGGCGGACGGCGCGGAGCCGGTCGACCTCGCGCTTGTTGTCGGCGTGAACCCGCGTTGCCGCCGCTGTAAGCACCCTGAGTCGGCGCGAGCGCCCCGCATTGACCTCGGGCGTCCTATTCCCGCGCCAACGGGCTTTCGCCTCGGTCGCCATTACAGACGCTCCGCAATCGCACCGCTAACCGTCGACAGGGCCAGCGCCGCCGCAACGTACTGGAACCACCCACCCTGCCAAGCCATCATCGCTACCACCCCGCCACCAGTCCATACGGACACGCACCACGAACAACTCACGAACTCCCAGGCCCACGACCACACGCCCCGCCGCTGAACCGTCTTTGACTCGGTGACCGTGCCCGCGAACGGGTCGCGCTTGACGAGCCGTTGGGTCGCCCGCTCCTGGATTCCATCGCGCACCGGGGCCGTGACCGTATCGACCGTGACCAGGCGGGTGAGCCGGAATACCGCCAGCGCCTCGATGATGAGGACGACGGCTGAATGGGTCATAGTTGCGCCGCCAGAAGGTCGGTGATACTCACGGCACCGCTCACGGTAGCGGTACAGGTCCCGCTCGCGGTGGCCGCCTGCGAGAGCGTCAGCGCGTTCGTTGCGGAATCAACCGCGACGACGGTTGTACCAAGCGGCCAGTTCGTGCCCGTAACCGTTCGCCCAATCATCGACGACGAGACGATGAGCGCGGCTAGGACGACGCTGGTGGAACCGAGGGTAGTAGTGACGCTCGGGTCCGTCGCGGTCGACGCGCTCGGCACCTGGACGCGGAACGTCGACGCGGGCTGGCCCGTCACCGACAGGTCGACGACGTAGGTAACTATCGGCGTTGTTCCGGCGTCGTCGCTGGCGAGGACATTCAGCGCCTCGCCAGACTGCCCGATGATTCGCCCATCTGCGTCGAAGGTCCCACAGACGGGCTGTGCGTCGTAGAACTCGGAGCCGTTGGTAGCCGTCGTCGTCGGCGTGAAACAGATAGTGCCCGCTGCAGCCGCTCCGCCGGAGTCGAGGACGGTCCCCTCGATAGCGATAGTGGTCCGGCTCACGGCTTCACCCCTCGCGGCGAGATGTAGAACCACCGCTCACCTACCGCCTGCGCTGCGCCGTCGCCCTCGTACGTCCCGTAGGCGTCCCCGGACATGAGCGTCGTGTCAACGAACGTCCGATACCAACCAGCGCCAAGACGGGCAATGACGCCGACGGCTGGCGACGTTGCGCCGGAGTAGGTCACGGTCGGGGTCTGAACCCCGTTATTCGTCGTGTAGTAGGTGATGGTCGACGGGTCTACCGCGTCACCCGTGAGTTCGTCGACGAACCGAACGTCCATGACGACGATTGAGCCAGCCAGGTATGGAGCCGCCACTACCGAACCGCCGCGACTAGCAGTGACGCGTTCATGTCGCAGGCGATTAGCACTTGGTCACTCACTTTCACTCGCGTGTTCATGCTGTCACTCACGTCAACGGTCACTGTCACACAATCGCTGACGCTCGCGCTGACGCCCAGTGTATCGGTAACGGATACCGTGACCGGGGACGTCGTCGGGATGACGATGGCCCCGGTCGACGAGGTCAGAGCCGTCGACGCGCCGGTGAGCGGCGCACCCGTCCGAACGGTCCCGCTCGATGACGTGACGACGGCCGACGCGCCCGAGAGCGCCCCGTGCGGTTCGATGCGAAGCGTGCCCGTCGAGGTCGTGTCCACGGTCGAGGCCGCCGTGAGCGGGCTCGTCGTCGTCGCGGTTCCGTTCGATGACGTGACCACGTCCGACGCGCCGGTCAAGAGGATGCGGGCGCGGAGTGAGCCGGTGGAGGTCGTGGCCACCGCGCTCGTCGACGACAGGTGGGCGACCGACGTGACCGACAGCGTCCCGCTCGACGCGGTCGCCACGTTGCCCGTGCCCATCAGCAGGGACGGTGCGTGGAGCGAGCCGGTCGAGGTCGTGACGACCGTCGAGTCCCCGCTCAGACTCGCCACGGTGGGAGCGGTGAGCGACCCGCTCGATGACGCGACGACCGCGCTCGTCCCGCTCAGCCGTGCCGACGCGGTGATCGCGCCCGCGCTGGTGGTCGAGACGCTAGACGCGCCCAGGAGCCACGTCGGGGCGTGGAGACGTCCAATAGACCCGGTAACGACGTTCGCGGCGTCAGAGAGCGAACTAGGGGCGTGTAGAGCCGCCGTAGACGACGTGACGACGCTGGACGTGCCGGTGAGACGGCTCGGGGCGACGATCGCGCCCGTCGACGTAGTCGTGACCGTCGACGCGCCGGTGAGCGGTTGCGGGACGGTGACACGACCGGACGACGTGGTCGTGACGTTGCTCGTCGAGGTCAGTTGGCTCGCGGCGGTGACGGAACCCGTCGAGGACGTGACGACGGTGCCGGACGAGGCCAGGAGCGCGGGTGCGTGAAGTGTCCCGACGGAGGTCGTGACGACGGCGCTCACGGACGACAGGTGGCTCAGGGCGGTGAGCGAGCCCGTCGAGGTCGTCAGGACCGCCGAGGTCGACGCTAGGCGCGACGGCGCGTGGAGGTTGGCCGTCGAGGTCGTCAGGACGCTCGCCGTCCCGCCCAGTTTCGCGGATGCGTGCAGCGAGCCGGTCGAGGTCGTAACCACCGCCGCCGTCGAGGTCAGGTGTTGCGGGTAGGTCGTGAAGATCGCAACACTCCCGCGCCTCCGAGGTACTGGGAACGAGCGACCGAACCGCACTACGCGACCTTAGGGACGAGCAAGCCTCTCGGGGTGCGGTCGAATACCACATCCTTGAAGTAGGTGTAGGAGCGACGGACCGCTTGGGAGTAGTAGCGGGATTGGGGAAGGACGGCTGGGGGCGCTGCCTGAGGAATGATGAGCAACCCGAGGTAACCAGAGGCGAGCTTCGCGAGATCTCCCGACGCTCGCTGAGACGTGGTGGCGCTTGATGCGACCGCCCACAGCAGCCCGTCAATCGCCCCCCAACCCCCCGAGGGGATAGACACGGGGGTTTCCCCGTTGGCAAGCGCGGGATTACTGAGTCCGGAACCCTCCCACCCGACGAGGATCAGGTCCCCCGCATTCTGGCTAACGGTTGGGGACGAGTACACGATGGCCCCGTACCTGCCACCGCCAACACTGGTTGGGCCGCTCTCGGCGCTGTATGCTGGTGATGAACTCGTCTGCGCTCCGGCGAACACCGCTGTATTCGCGTAGTCAGTGGCCGACGTAGTGATGGTGATACTCGTCGCTCCAGCCGACGCATTAAAGCCGAGCCAGTAATACATCGTCCCGTAAATGAGGATCGACACCCACGTCGCGCCAGCCCCGCTCACGGCGGTCACATGGCCCCGCTGGTCACTCACCACGATAAGGTCGCCCGCGTTGGTCGTGACTCCTAGCGATTTGGTGTTGACCCCCGAAGCCATAGACGTGAACGACGCGTCGTTGTAACGACAGGTAACGGCCATCAGCGAGTGCCCGTGTCAGCAACCCGGCAGGTCACAACTAGCCAATCGCAAACACGACGTAGGCGATGGCGTTGACCGTCGCTGCCGCCGTGACGCGGACCCGGAGCATGTGGCCGGGGACGACGTTGAACTCCTGGCCCAGCGGGAACTGCTTGAGGAATCCGGTTGCGGGGTCGATGAGTTGGTAGTCGCCCACCCGCACCGGCGCGACGACAGAGCCTTCCGCTGAGGCGTTGTAGCCCGAGGCTGCGGTGCCGAGGTTGATGGTCGCTGCCGTCCCGCCCGGGTCGGTCAACTGGGTCACGTCATTGGCGACGAACGCCGTGACCGTCGCAGCGATGGTACCGGTGTCGATGAGTTCGCACTCGACAGGAGTAGCCAGGGCTGAGCCGTCGAACGCGATGCCCCACTCCACGACGCTGAGGGGCAATGTCGAGTGGGTCAGTTGGAGCAGCGTCGTGGTCGCCGTACCCGTGGCGAGTTTGGCCGTTGGCGCGGTGGTTGGCGATGGGCCTGAGTTGACGCGGTACAGGGCTTGAGGCATCGGGCTAGGCGATCGAGACGGTCAGCGCCCCGACCGCAAACTCGGGCGGCGTCTGTGTCGTGCTGATAACGGTCGACGGGACCGAGCCGTAGATGAGCATATTCCCCGCTCCGGCTGTCGCCGAGTCGCAGATGGCGTAGCCCAGGATGGTGTTGGTGCCAGCGGTGCAGTTCCCGAAGGCGAGTTGGACGGAGTTGGCGATGCTCGACGGGTTGCCCGCCACAATCGCGGCCCAGTCCGCCGACGTGATCGTGAGCCGTGCGTAGCCGGTGTAGTTCGCCTCCGCGATAGTCGCGCCGGTCTCGGTGTTCGTCGGGACCGCAGTGGTCAGCGCGATAGCGACCGTCGCTGGCATTGTGTACGCCGCGATGCCGAGGACGTGGTTGAGTACGGCTTCTTCGAGGTACTGGCTGAAAGCGCCCATTGACTGACTCCTGACTTCGCGTTCGTTCCGATGCTAGCCGTCAGACGGCCCACTCTGCGGGACGCGGGATGCCCTTTAGCGCGGACGTACAGCCGCACCCGTGTGCCTTGTTCACGATGAGCCCTCGCACGAGCCCGGCGATTTCGAGCCGGTCCTTCGTCGTGAGCATCGCCCGACTCGGCTCAACCGCCCACGGCTCCGCGAGCCGGAAGTCCTCCGCGATGCGTAACCCGTGGTGCTTCGAGTCCTCCCACACGATGACACGCTCCGTCGTGACGAACACTCGGGCCAGTCGAATCACCTTGCCGCCGACGACGTAGACCTCGCAGGGGAACAGGTCGCGGACGAGTCGCTCCTCGCCCGTGCTAGTAGGCGTACCCATTCGACAGCACGGAGGTAGTCGGGGCCAGTTTGACGTAGACGCCTGGCGCTGCCGCCACGTTCACGTTCGGCCCGCCACTCGCGGCGACGGCGCGGGCGGCTTCGAGGGTCGTATACGTCACCCCGTCGAGGCTGACCTGAATCTCGCAGGTGCCCGCCGTCGCCGCTGGGATGGAGACGGTCACGGGATACCCGAGCGTGTTCTGCCAACCGGCCTCGACCGCTGCGGCGGTGACGGCGGTAATTGCTCGCGGTCCGAGCAGTGCGAGTAGTTCCTCGGCGTGGTCCTCGAAAGCCATAGTCAGTCCTTAGAACGAAGGTTGACTAGATGTTAGCGCCGGACTCGCGCCGTGAGGACCATCGACCCGCCACCGTTCGCGGCCCGCTCCGAGACAGCGTCCACGTCCGGGTACTTCTCGTGGATTCGCTTCACACTCACGACCGCTGTGTGCATCTTGTCGTAGCCGATGGTGATTGACTTGCCGGGGTGGCGGCGTAGGTCCTCAATCACGGCTGACCAGTCGATGCGTGAGTTCGACGCGTGGAGTATGTCCCCTACCGCGACCTCTCGGAGTTGCCGCGCTGGGCGAATCGGCGTGACCGTAGCCGCGAGACTCGACTCGTACTCCATCTCGACGATAACGAGCATGTCGGCTAGCCGCTGCATCCGGTCATCCTCGCTCTCGATGAGGACACCTGGTCCGCCCGCGAACGCCGCGACTACCGCCGCCTTCGCCTGCCATAGTCCGCTCTGCTCGGTCACTCTAGCCCTCCACTCGTTCCAGTCTGTTCGAGAATCCGGCGCTGCATTGGTGAAAGACTCGCACCACCAGGGATGCTACGACGCTGCGCCGCCCGTGACGGGGATGTTATCGACCCCTCGCCGCCTTCGAGATACTTCATCTTGAGGTACTGCGTCATTGCGTCCACCTGGTCATCGTGCGCCCCGTTCGGGAATGACGTGGCCTCGGTGATGAGGTCTTGCGGCGACCAACTCAACTCGGGGATGGCGTTGGCGACCGTGTTCGATGGGAGGTACACGTTCCCCGCCGCGAGGTAGGGCGTGATTGCCTTCGCCCGTGCCTCCTTCGACTGGTCGGGCGTCACAGCGATGATGCCCGGTATCTCGTGGCGCAGGGAGTCGATGACCGCATCACCGTTCGCCTTCGCCTCGACGTACTTCCCACGTGCCTGTGGGAACAGCCGGGTCATCCGGCGCACCGCATCAATCGTTGCCGTGAACGACAACCGCGCCCTGACCTGGTAGACGAGGTACGAACTCGCGCCCTTCTTCGCCCACAACTGCCCGACCACATAGTCCGACTGCTTCGTGTCCCTGAACGCGAAGTCCCACGACTGCGATAACTCGTAACCCGGTACACGGAACGTCCCGTCCGCAACCTGCGTCCACAGCACCTCGTCGTAGAACCGCCACCACTGTTTGAGCAGGATGTCCCCCGTCGCCGGAGCCGGACGGCCCTGCCACAGCGCGGCCCAGAAACGCGGGTCAACGCCGTTCTTGGTGGCCTCCCAGTCGGCAGCGGTGCGGCCTCGCGCACTGACCATGAACTCGCCCGGCTCGCGCCCGAGGATGTCGACCTCACCCTTGTTCGGGTCATGGTCGGCCTGCGCGGGGATGTTGATAACCGTCCACTTGTCGTAGTTCTTGACCCCGCTCGCCTCGTCCTCCTTCTGCTTAAGCAGGAACCGTCCGCCGAGGTCGAACTCGTGCCACCGGGTCATAACGAGGACGACGGGTGCCCACGGCGCGAGACGAGGCTTGCCGACCGTCTGCCACCAGTCCCACGCGACCTCCGACATGACCAACGAGTCCGCCGCACGGAAGTCCTTAACCGGGTCGTCGATGTGCAGGTAGTCGAGCGGTCGGCCGGTCAATCCACCACCGATGCCGATGGCGAAGATGCCCCCGCCAGCGGTCAATTGCCAACGGCCCTTCGCCTTCTCGTCCGGTACCAACCGGAGTCCGAGGTCGAAGTCCTCGCTCACGCCGTTGAACAACTCGATGTCGGCGCGAATCTGATAACTGAACTGCCCCGCGTTCACCCCGTCATACGAGACGATGGCCCCGCGCAACGTTGGGAACTGGCGCAACAGCCACTCGATGCCGTACCGCGTCAGGCGGCTGCTTTTGCCCTCCTGCGGCCCAATCGTGACCATGAGCCGCGTCGTCCCTCGGCTCGGGATTTCTTCGCTGGTCTGCTCACCGGCCCTCGCCTGGTCGACGCCCTGGTGCACCAACTCCGCGAACCGGCGACGGCGCTGGTACATGACCTCCACCGCGTCTCGAACGTCACACATCGCCTTGTCGAGAATTGCGAGTGCGGGCGTCTGAATGGTCATCGGGTCGAGCCGCATCGCCAAGTCGCCGGGGGTGGCGAAGTGGCGTGCGGGCGAGGCCGCTTCCGCCAGGGCCATGAACTCCACCCGCTGCGCCTCGCTCATCGACGCCCACCGTCGTGCGAACTCGGCCCTCGTCACCCGTGAGACTGCGGTCACCAAGTCCGCACCTTCGTCGACCACTTGGCTCTCTTTGTGACCAGGGGATACGACTCCGCCGCGACTATCTCGTCGTAGTCAGGCCGCCGGATGAGGCCCATCGACTTGAACGGCGAGTAATCCACGTGGTGGTGCCAACGGTGAAACCGCCACACGACCCGTGCCACGTCGGGGTGCGTCCTCGCCAACATCAGCGATTTCGGCAACGTGCCCTCTGACGCGTAGAACGCGTCGGTGTTGCCCCCCGCCAACTTCTGCGTGTTCATCTTGAATTGGAGAAACGCATTGAACTGGACCGTCGCCCAGCCGTTCTTGAGCATCACGAGCGACAGGTCCGTGTCCTCGTTGTACCGTCCGCGCCACCGGAACGGCAGGTCGTTCCGGATGAGGTTGCACGAGTAAATCCGCGTGTTAATCACGAACGGTGGCAGGGCCGTCCTCGACGGCGCGAACATGACGTACTGCGGCCCCGCCATGCCGATGTTCACGTACCGGAGCACGAACGACTCCATCGCGTGGAACGGCGTCCCGTCCCCGAACGGAATCCGCTGGTTTTCGTTGAGCCGGTAGAAGTCGATGATGTTGTCGTCCATCACCCAGTGCCAGTCGAACCCCCGCGAGATGGAGTGGTCCCAGATGAAGTTGCGAGCCGGGCCAGGCCCCTTCGATTTGGAATCTCCGAGGTCGTCCAGCGTCTCGTAGCCCCGCTGGTACTGCGGGTCCAGCACCAGCAACTCCGAGGGTTCGAAGTAGTCCGCGTACTCGTCGTACTCCTGCCTCTCGACGACGATGGTGAACGGCACCCCGATTCGGCGGAGCGCCCGAGGGGTCCTTGCCGTCTCTGCCCGTCCCTTCGATGGGATGTAGAGGGGGAACCGGGGTTCATTCAGCCGGGTCATCAGCGACCTCGACGAGTCCCGTGTCCATCCCCCGATGGTTGTCACCGTGCGGCCACCACAGCGACTTGACCCGTGGCCGCTCAATCATGGCGAAGAAGTCGTTGGCGTCGTCCTCTGTGGGGAACCGGATGACGACCTGCGCCGCCCCGTCCTTCGTCGGTTGCGCGTACGAGGGCATCCCGACCCATTCCGCGCTCGCGTCTGTCACCCCTTGACTCGTCGCCTTGTCAATCCGCACCAGCGCCGCCAGGTCCTCGTCGTTGAATCCGGTCGCCTCGATGCCCGCTGGCGATTCCGCGAGGTCTTTGAGCAGGGCCATCAGCCCGGAGTCGTCGTAGCCGGAGAGGTCACTCGTCCGGTTGTCCGCCAACAGGATTCGTGCCGCCTCGTCATCGTCCACGTCCAGGAACACCACATCCGCCTCGCGCCACTTGAGCCGCCTCATCGCCTGCCACGTGTGGTTGCCACCGATGATGAATCCGGTCGACCGCTGCACCAGGAGCGGGCGGAACTGGCCGTGGGCTTTCAGGCTCGTCGCTATGGCGTCCACATTCCCGCGTCGGGGATTCTTCGGGTGCGGCCTCACCGACCCAATGGCGACTCGTTCCGTGACCAGCACGCCGCTACATCCCAGGGATGGGCGAGTGGAGCCGAGGGTTCGTGGTCCGGGCGAAGTTGAACGTCACGATGTCCTTGCCCCACTTCCGTTGCATGATGACCGCCTGGTCCTGCTCCGTCGCCAAGTCTCGGTACGACCCGCACCCGCCCGGCGAGGTCAGGTGGTCGGCCACGTAGTAGTTGCGGTCGAACCGTAACACCTTCCGGAACCGGGCCAGGTACGAGAGGAAGATGTCGTAGTCCTCGTTCAGACTCAACCGCTCGTCGTATCGGATTCCGCTGACGGGCTTCATCACGCACATCGTCCCGAGGACGGGCGATTGCAGGCTCAGCGGCGAGTACTCACGGTAGAACCGAGGGTCGAACGTGACATTGACGCCCCACATCGCGGTCCCAAGTTCGTCGGCCATCATCGACCCCATCTCGACGAACTCGTAGAACTGGTCGGCGGTGTAGACGACGTGGTTGGCCTCGCCGGTGACCGCGCCGAAGTAGCCGACCTCCGTCACGTCGTCATCCAACTGGACGAACCACTCGTCCGGTTCAGCCAGGTCAAGGATGGCGTTCCGCACCTTCGCCATGTTGCCACGAGCCGAGTCAGGGAGGGCGACAATCGCTCCGCCTTCCCTATCGCGGTACTCGTCCGCCTCGAACTCGTGAACCGCGAGGATGGTGTCCGGTAGCCATTTGCGGACCTCAACGGACCCGGCCCGCTTGTACGACGGGCTAATGACTCGCACGGTTCAGCCTCGCAATCACGGGTGCCCCCTTGATGACTCGGCCCAACCCATCACGCTTGTAGCCGGGTCGGGAGTCCCACGTCTTGACGGGTTTCAGCCCGAGCGTCTCCTTCGCCGCGAGCCAGTCGAGGGAGTTATCGAACACCAGGACCACGTAGTTCGATTCCTCGAACACCTTTGCGCTGAACTCCACCTCGGGCCGCTCGTCCTCGACCGTGAGTTTCAGGTCCAACTTGGTCACGTCATCGAGGTCATACCCCGTGCCGGTCAGGTCATCGAGTGATTTCAGCATCGCGGCGAGGTCCGTCTCGTCGAACGAACCCAGTTCGCTGGTCCGGTTGTCGGCCAGCACGATTCGCTTGGCCGTCTCGTCGTCCACGTCCACGATGGCGCACTGCACCGTCGTCCACCCGAGCCGGAGCGCGGCCTTCACGACGTGGTTGCCCGCGAGAATCTTCCGGGTCGACGCCTGCACGATGACGGGCTTGTACTGCCCGTTCGTTTTCAGCGACTCCGCGATGGCCGACACCTTCCCCCGTCTCGGGTTGGGCTTCCAGGGCACCAACGATGCGATGTCCTCGGTGGTCATTGCCAGGGCCGTATCGGTCACGGTCGTCCTTTCGTCTGGGATTCGTAGTAGGTAGCGAGGATTCGTCGTATCACGGCGCTCGGGGTCACGCCGCGCCGCTTCGCTTCCGTCTCGATGAGTTCGCGGAGCGCGGGCTTCACCCGGACGTGGATGAGTGCCGAACGGGCCAGCGTCTCGTCGGTCATCGCTCCTCGTTTCTGTGTGACATCGTTGTGTGACATTCGCTCGTGTGTGACATGAGTGTGTTACAACTTCGGCGGCATAACGCGGCCCCGTGGCATGACGATTCGTCGCCCGTTCATCCTCGGCATTGCCTTGCTGACGGCGGCGGGTATGTGGATACTCGCGGCCTCGTCCTGGTCGAGCGCCCACTGAATCGCCACGAGCGCCCACGTCGCCTTCGTCACGGTGGACTCCATATCGACCTCGTTCGCCCGCGCTACGGCGCGTTCTAACCGGTCATAGAGCGGGACCGGCATCCGAACGGTGATTGCCTTGAGTTCAGCCATCGAGGTTCGCAGTCAGCGTCACCGCGCACGGCTCGTCGAACTCGTACTCACAGACCGGGCACGTCGTCACCATGAAGTAGCGGAGGACGTTCATCTCGTAGCCCTCGACGAACTTCCGAACCCACGCGCCAGGATGACCACACGACGGGCAGGTGCCGTTGTCCCGCATCGGCCCGATTTGCTCAACCCACGTCTGCGACATCGCCGCCCCCAACCCCGAGCAGTTCCACCATCCGCTCCCACGCTCGCTCGGCCGAGAGGTCCACTTCGATGGCCGCCCCGTCGACCCCACTGACCTCGGTCTTTGTCCGGGTCGTGTAGTTCGCGTTGTCTCGGTGCGTGAGGAAGAACTGTGCTGCCTGCAACGCGATTCGCTGCTGCTCGGGGGTCACGCTTTTCACGTCCTGTGTCATGAGCGCGTGAATCGTCGCCTGCGCTCGAACGTTGGCTTCCGCTAAGGATTTGTCCAGTTGTCCAACGAAATCCGCGTACTTCCGTTGCGTCGGGTTCCTTCGACCTTGTGGCAGTTCGAGCGCGGCCTCGCCCTTCCGACGCCACACCCGGACCGTTTCGTCGCTCAACCCGGCGAAGTTGCATGCGGTCTTGAGTGGGTTGCCGAGACGGATGGCGTTGATGAGCGTTTCGATTCGCTCCTTGTCGACCATCGGCGGGCGGCCTCGTTCCGCTGACCCTTGCGCTGCTTGGGCTTTCGCCTTCGTCGTTCGCTTTCGCTCCGCCACGCCGTTGATGCTACCGCACCAGATGCGCGTTGTGTGACATCGCTACCGGCGCGAGTTATTCTCCGAGTAGAGCCACTTCACGAAATCGAACGCGACCCATTCTGCTTTGATGTCGAACGTCTCGCACCACTTGCGGAACTCCGCGAAGTCGTAGTCAGGTTCCGCTAAGCCCTCATCGTCGTAGGGCCAATGGTGTAGGCACATCGTGCAGAGGTATCCGAGTTGGCCGGAGACGACGAACGAACCGAGCTGGCAGGTCGGGCAGTCAGGCATCAGAACCCTCCATATGGGTCGGCCATCGACTCGTCGTACACGCGCAGCAGGTCATCGACGCACTCGTGGACCAGTTTGGACGCAGCCGAGCGATTACCCTGCGCGGAGAGTTCGCGGTAGAGGCGTCGGGCTTGGCGCAGACGGAGGATGGCAGCGTCAAGGGGAGTCATCGGCCCAACCCCACGATGCGCGAGACTATCCACTCGACCACGGGGACGGAGACGGCGTTCACGCACCAGCTTCCCTCAGCGCCTTCGCTGCGGCGTCGGCGGTATCGTCGTCCGCATTCTCGATTATCCACCGAGCGGCGTCCGGCTTCATCTCGACCATCACCGTCGTTGGCGGCTCGGGGTCGGGGGTGAAGTAGCGGGGGTCTAGGGTGGCGTATGTCCCATGCGCGTTCAAGACAACAATGTTCCCGATTTCGTCCGGCTTCCCCGTGACAACCGTGTAGACGCGGGGGCCAGCCTTCCCCCTCGTCCCCGGCTTCAGCGGCCCAGCGAAGAAGTCGGCGGCCAGCACGTACTCGGTGCCGTCCTCGGCTGTCAATCGGAGTTCATTAGACACGTTCCGATGTACGCTTTTCCCCCTTCCGCAAATGGCACAACCAACATTGCCGTTCTCGTCCCTCACGTTCAACGTTCGTGCCACATACTCGTGATTGGCAAATATCGTCATGCCCCTACCCACTTTCCTTCTCGCCAGAACCCGTGAAGCCCGCATTGCCCGCACAAGATGCTTGGGCTGACCGTCAGCGGCTCTTTAGTTACCACCGTCCAACCAGACGCGCGGAGCGGCAGCATCGTGTGGTTACGCGAACTTTGGAAATGCGCGACCGCATCGTCGTTGAGCGGATGACCTTTCGCCGCCCATTCCGCGCCAACGTCGGCGCATTTGTGGTCGAACCAGAAATGCTCGCCGTCCTCGTCCATGTAGCAGCGCGGCTCCGTGCCGTCCTCGGCTGTCAGTCGGATTTCATTCGTCATCAGAGTCTCCTATCCATTGACGCGCGATTTCACACAGCGCCACAAACACCGCGTCCTTGTCGCGCTCCCGCTTTTCGAGTTGGTCGTAGGGCACCATGTCGGGATGTGTCTTGTTTTCCACGCTGCGCTCTGGCCCGTAACGCCAACCCATTTCGACATACGCCTGAACCCAGCCACCGTGGAGTTCAGCGGGCGAACTGGACCGCATCGGCCCCATCTGGCGTTCAACGGCTTCAATGAACTGACGCTGGAATGGACCGTCGCGCTCGGTCCACGTCTCCGGCACAATTGGGGCGTGGGCAGACATTGCCTGTAGCCTCGCGGCCTCGTACACGAATATTGCTTGTCGATGTAGCACGTCCTCGGTGAACAGGTGCAGGTCGTCACTCATGGCTCTCTCCCTTTGTCAGCGCAGCGCGAAGGCTGTCAAGTAATCCCCTCACGTCCCACGCGGCTTTCGCGTATCCCCCAACCGTCTCCCTGTCGCCAATTGCTTCATCGACCGTCCAGCCCTCTAGCCACGAGAACGCCGCTTCAAAACTGCTCAAACGCGAGTCGTACTCTCTCACGCGCTCTAGGAGGTAGCGGAGGTCGGTCGGGGCGTTGGCGATGAGTTCGGCGTCAGCAGTGTCCATCAACCCATACTCGTCAGTCTCGATCACGACGCTGTAGAGATTCCCGTTCCCGTCGTAGTGAACGATGCCAGTACGCGACCACGGCTTGTCCATGATGTGAACGTGCGCGAGCATCCTCGTGCCGTTGATGTCAAGACGCCCGACCCAATCTGCTTCACCGTGTCTCGCGCACGATGAGCATTTGCCCTCACCGAACATCTTGGGCATGACGCCACACACGGAATAGCGGTCGCCGTACTCCCACGGCCCCGGTGTCGCAGCCTCTAGCCGCGCTTCGATTTCTTTGAGTCGGTCAGTCACGGCTTCCACCATTCTTCATTCGCTGGGCGACCGCACTTGGACTCGCCGTTCTTGGCATGGCACCAGTAGCCCCCGTCATCGTGAAAGTGGGCGACGACTTCCTCGCCACAATTAATGCAAAGGATCACGTCAGGTGGCTCTGCGTAGTTCCCATTCATAGGAACTCCGGCTCGGCCAACATCACGCCAGGCTCGGAGAACACTGAGTCCAGCCAGAACGACACGCCCATGAACCCGCGCTCAGCGGCGCGACTCTCCAACTGCCACGCATTGTCGGCGTGGAATGTCTCGCCGTCAATCTCGCACGTCAGCGTCAGGTCGTCCTCGCGGTGAACCATGACGTGTCGGCGTTCTTCCTTCGCCAACTCCGCATACTTCGCGGCGTCGGCCTCAATGAACTGAATCACTTGCTCTCTCCTGTCTGCCCTACGGGCTTCTTGCGGTACTTGCGGGGGCTAGTCATGCGCTCACCAACTTTCCGTCTCGCAGCCACCAATGCCCTTCACAATGTCCGGCTTTCCAGTTCGGGCAGCCGAGGGAGGGAGCGGCGGAGATGTCCCCCCCTTCACCTGTTACGACCCACCGAGGATTGTCCCAGCCACTCACTGGCTGCTCACCGCGAGTCGCGGCGTAGGCGTGCCCACAGCCAGGGCACTCCCAGCGGAGAACGTCGTCGGTCACGCAGACCATTGGGTTCCCTCCCGCCACGATGCGTGCCAGAACATCGGTTGCCTGCCACTCACCGAAGCGGTGCGCGGCGCTCCATTCGGACTGCGAAACCACTTTCACCGTGTACTCACTCATCGCACTTCTCCCCACACTCGACGTTCACTCCCCACGCCGACAGGTGCGCTTCGCACAGATCAGCCAACGCCAACCTCTCGCACAAAGGTCTCTGTCCCCGTCGCCTTCACCCGCACCTTGTCACCGGGTAAGAATGGAACGTCAATCTGTGGCATCTTCCTCTCCTTCACACTCGCCAGGGTGTTCCCAGCCCCAACCGAAACCGACCCGGACTTTTACTAGGTGCATCCCGCACTCGTCGCACTCCACGAAGTCGTTGAAGCAGTCACAGTCGCGGGGACATGAGTAGTGCATTAGCCTCTCCTAATCACTTGTCGGACGTCGCCCTCGAACTCGTCGAGGGCCTGGATGGTTGCTTGGTGAACGAACTCTTGGAAGGTGATTCCCAGGGTCTTGCACGCGAACGCGAGCCGCTTCCGCTCGTCCGCGTTAAAGGTGAGGACGCGGCTCATACGGGCACCGACACGCGCTCGATGACGTGGTGATAGCCGGGGTAGCGGATTGCGCGGCCCCGAGCCTCCGCCTCGATGTGGCGAGCGAACGACCCGACGTAGTACCTATTGGACTTGTCGACGTACTCCATGTAGAGCCGGTAGGTGACGGACCGGGCGCTCACGAGCGGAGCGCCGACTTGTGGGCCGCCTTGTACTCGTGGAGCATCTGCGCCGCCGCGTAGGAGCAGTATTCACAGGAGGTTCCGCACTCATCGAATGTCCACCCGAACTCGTCAATCGCGTCCTGCTCGCTAGCGACCATCTGCGTGAGTCCACACTGGTCGCACTCGACTACTTCCAGAATCCTTGCCTGGTCCATCTTCTCCGCTCCAATCTCAGGCGCTTTACCTGATAACTAAAGATACCACGTCGAGCAAGGCGTTGTCCAGTATCGTGTCGGGATTCCTCGAACGCCTAATGAACCAACGGGTTTAGCCGCCCGCGCTGACCAGGCCCTTTGCGCGGACCTCGATGGCGAACCGACCGACCGCGCTCCGCTTCACCCGTGACGCTACCGCGAGTTCGGCCTGCGTGCAGTCACCGCGCTCGATGTGCCGCTGCCAGATTCGTTCCCGCTCCGCATAGAGCGATTCGAGTCGGCTCAACTCATCTGCGATGGCGGCGAGCCGAGCGAGGTCACGTGTGACACTAGCCTTCGACATCGCCGCTACCCTCGTCCTCGATGATGTTCAGGTTCATCGTCAGTTGTCCGTCGCGCTTCATCGCTTCGGCTTCGATGAACAGGTCGACCGCCCGCTGCAACACGTCCCCGAGGAGCGCGTCCTTGTCCGACTCGTCGAACAGCACCGCGTTCCGCGCCTCGAACACCTGCACCCGCTCTGCCCCGATGACGTGGTTCGCGTCGTCGCGGATGTAGTCATAGCGGTCCTTCACCTTGCCGAGCCGCACGATGGCGAACACCGTCTCGTCCACTGAGATGATGCGCGGCTGCACGCCGAGCGTGTCACTGAGCCGCTGGTTGAGTTTCACGACCATGCCGCCCGTCGAGAACACGGGTAGCCCGTCGTACGTTCCGAGGTCCGTCTCGCTCATAGGTCGACCCGCTCCGTGATGACGCGAATACGAGCCGTGACGTACTCCACCTGCTCTAGCAGGTCTGCCGCCTGCGAGTGAACGTAACTCCGCGACACAACCGGATTCGCCATCGCGGTCACGTCGCCCTTTTCGGCGGGCCGCAGTATCGAGTCGATGTGTTCTTCGAGAATCGTCACCGACTGCGCGAGGTTCTTCACCGCGTCTGCCAATTCGCTGTGCGTGCCGAGTAGTCCACCCGACCGCGCCGTCATCTCTGCCCTGTCCACTGTTTCTCCAATCGCTTGTGTGTATCCCATGTTACTACTCCCGCCCCGACACTGCATTGAGAACGCGCCGCCCCTCGTCGGTAATCCGGCAGACCATCGACGGGTTGCCTCGCGTCGACGGCCTCGTCTCGCCCGTTGGCTCAATCAGCCGGTGCTTCCGGAGGATGGTGCAGTGTCGACGGTCGTCGTAGTCGCCCTCGATTCGAGCAACGCGTCCGGCCTCCTGGTCCGTCAATCCACCGCTCGCCGCGACGAACGCCATCAGCAGCCGGTGCCGTTCGTGCCCTCGCTTCACCGCCGACAGCGCCGACGCGTGTCGACTCGTATCGGGGTCATTGGCGTGGGCCGGGACCTCGGTAGGAATCGACGGTGGCGGGTCGAACAGGCTCAACGGGGTCGCCTCCGGCCCCTGCTGCCCTTCCGCGAGGATGGCCGCGCTTTTCGGCACGGTGATAAGCCTCGTCCCGACCCGGACCTCGTACCCGCTTACGACGTTGCCCCTCGTCGTCAATCGAGTCAGTACCCGGTTCACCGCGTGCGCTCTCGTCGACCACTTGCCGCCCTGGTAGATGAACACCTTGTCCCCAATCTTGAGCGGGGTCATCCTCGTGCCTCACTTTCATTCGCCCCGAGCGCCAGCCCGAGCAGGTTCCAATTTCGGTTAGCCCGTTGCGCTATTTCCTCCCCGTAGAAAGCGACGACCGCCGATAGGTCGCCCCTCATTAGTTTCGGCTCGACCGAGTGGGTCTTGACCGCGTGGCACGGGCTACAGAGCGACGCGAGGTTGTCCCCGTGGTTGGCTAGTGACTCATCAGTCTTCATTAGCACCCACGGGATTATGTGGTCGACGGCGAGCAACCGGCCCGTTGGCTCCGGGCTACCGCACCGCACGCACCTGTTGCCGTCTCTTTCCCGCACCGCTCGTTTAATAGCCAGCCACCCCGAACCCCTGTGGTGAGTTGAGCCGGGCCGGTGCTTCGACTTATCGGCGCACGAACGCGAGCAGAAGGTCGGTTTACCTGAGCGCCGGACCCACGCGTTCGGGCGGGTGAACTCTCTACCGCACCCCTCGCAACTAAACGACTGGACCTTCGGGGCGAGAGCCTGCGCCGCGTTGTAGCACTCCCGCGAGCAGAATTTGCCTCTGTCGGGACGGCTCCTAAGACCTGCGGCGGGGGTGAACGTCTCTCGGCAGAATTTGCAGACTCGGGCCTGCGGTTTCATATCAGCGTTTCTACACGCGTAGGAGCAATACTTGGCCCCGCGAGAACGAATCTGAGACGCGAATCGTTCGACCCCGATGCCGCAGACGGGGCAAATCACCGTTACTTTCGGCTCGTAATCCTCACGCCGCATTGGAGTAGCACCTTAGACCGCCCGGATTGGCCCCTATTTCGCCGCTACGGGCCAGCGCCGTCCGTTTCAGGGGAATCACCCCTCGTTTCAGTTCGGTGCGCCGTAGCGCTGACGTCCCCCGCTTCATTGGCGACCGCTTCATCGCGTGTTCCTCATCGCCCAGACGGTCCCGCTAATTCCCGCGACACCGAGCGCCACGGCCAGGGCGGAACTGACCCACCCCGACGCCGACCCGAGGACCGCGCCGACCGTGAAGGCGGCGAGTACCGCCATCGCGCCCCGTCTCATGACCGCCCCTGTCGGACCACGATGGCGATTCCCTTGCCGAACGCGTACCGTAGGTCACGGGCCAGCAACTTCGCCTCGGCCTTCGTGGTCGGTTCTGCGCTCCTGACCCCCTCGACGATGACGTACCAGCCACCGCGCTTCGTCTGCTCCCTCATTCTGCACACTCCTGTCGGTTGATTCGCTTAACGGCCTTGATGCGGTCCGGGGTGAAGTACCGCCACGCCCGGTGTGATGCGGTGCCACCGACTACCTGTAGCCACTGGCACTCCCCGTCGACCACTCGGGCCGACCTGAACTCGAACTCACCGCGCTCGCCCTTGACGGTGATGATGGTGCCCGCGACGAGCGTCCTGCGGCCCACGGTGACGGCGGGGACATCGCCCCGCGCCGTCATCGCGGCCTCGAACTCGGTCACTGACCGGCCGGGTCGCCGAGTCACGCGACGACCTCTGTCTCGACGGACTCCGCGCCCTCGACCGCCTTGATGATCTTGTCGGCGGTCTTTTGGATGCGCTCGGTCACGGCCTGGATGATTTCGACGGCCTTGTCGCCACCGGCCCACCCCGCGACGTACCCGAACGAGTAGTCGCTCGTGTCGAGCCCGAGCGCCTGGCAGACCACGAACGCAGTCGACTCGGCTTCCAGTTCGCAGAGTCCGCGTTCGTCCCGGTAGTTGGTCGTCTCGGGAGCGTGCAGGTACGCGTGCGCCAACTCGTGAGCCAGCGTCTTGATGCGCTGCGCTCCCGCGTTCCGCGACTCGACTCGAATCGTCTTGTGCTCGTGCGAGCAGTCGCCGTTCGTGCCGCCCTCGAACTCGTGGTCGATGACCTCGAACCCAATGCCCTTCGCCGCCTCGACGAGCCGGGCGAACAGTTCGTCATCGCCCGCGCCGGTCAGCCGCTTGGCGACTTCGGGCAGGTCATCGCCGGTGGTGTCGGCCACATCGAACACGGCCACCCACCCGAACCCGGTGAGGACTTTTTCGTCCTCGCCCGTGACCTGGTTCTCGACCTTCCGGAACGAGGGGCGGCGGATGTAGATGCCGGTGCCCTTCGCGGGGAATCGCCCGACTGACTTCCACGTGTGGAACCCGGCGACCTGAGTCGCGTACGGGTTCTGCATGAGAATCAGTTGCACGTTCGCCGCGCTGTAGTGGTGGAACCGGGCCTGGAACTCTAGGTAGCGGGTCCACTCGGCGGAGTTGGTCATCGACTTGATGCCCTCCGTCAATTGGTCGACGAGGGCGGAGTGGTCTGCCTTCTCGTAGGTCTTTGCGGTCTTGCTCACTTCATCTCTCCAATCTTCAAGCGCTTTGCCTGATAACTAAAGATACCACGCCCTACGCGGCCTCGTCCAGTACCTACCGGATATCCCCTGAATCAACGGGTTTTCGGGTTCGCCCGGTCCCACGCCGCCGCCGTCACCATCGCTCGGACCTCGGCGCTCGGCATCCGGCCGATGATGCCTAACGGGTGGTGGGTGAGCAACGACTCGATGAGTGGGTCCGCGACCGGCCGCTCGATTGTTTCACGTGGAACATCGAACAGTTGCCGGAGGAATAGCATTGCCGCTTCGATGTCGGACTCCACCTGCTCGCGCGACTTCGGGCGGGCCTTGCGTGCGATGTCCAACTCGGGCGCACCGTCGACGAAATCGCGCCACCGCTCGGCCGGTCCGTAGAACGTGGCCGGGTGCATGGTGAAGGCGGGGTCTTGCCCGCTCCGCAGCGCCGCGTAGTTCATCGTCGCGTTCATCAACTCGTCGAACGGCACTGCGCTGAGACGGATACGTGCGGCCTTCTTCGCGGCCGCCTTCCCGACCTTGCGCGGGTAGTGCGACCACAACTCGTCGAACTGCTCATCGAACCGGCTCGCTCGGTCATCAACTTCGTTGGTGACCAATAGAGTTTCGCTTGGATCATTGTTCATTTGAGTTCTTTGTTCATTAGTGTTCGGTTTCCGTACGTCCGGTTTCCCGACGTCCGGTAATCGGACTTCGGTGACTGGTTCCTCGAACACCTGCGTTTCCCAGCCATCGAACTGCCCATCGTCATCCCTCGACCGCTCCGACGTGATGTACCCCGCCTCGCGCAACTCCATCAGGCCACTTCGCACCGACGCTCGCCCATCCGGAGACTGCTTGACCAGGTGGGCGACGAGGACCGTCCAGTTGTCGGGCTTCGAGAGCAGGTAGGCGAGTAGCCCGCGTGCCTTCCACGACAGCCTCTCATCCTCAAGCCCCACCTTCGAGATGATGACGTACCGCTCTCGGTTCGGGTTCCGGATTATCACTGGGCCACCGCCATCGGTCGGGCGGCGGATGCGCGATTCTTGCCCCTCTCGCGGGGTTGGTCGGCTATGCTCACGGTTGTCCTTTCTTGCCGGAAGGTTCTTGCCAGTCGCCCTGGGCTTCGCGCTCAGGGCGACTGGCATTTGTCGTCTCTACGAAACTACTACTAGCCGTCCTGCCGGGCGATGAGTGAGTCGATGACCTTCTTCGCCTCGCCCTTCGTCAGAGCCTTCGTCGACGTGACTGGCTTACCGAGGATGGCGGCGAGTTCGTCGTGACGGTCCGCGTCGGCCACGCCCACGTCGGCCAGCAACTTGTGGATGAACCCGACCTGCTTCTCCGTCGCCAGGTTGCTCCGTGGTGCCCCGTCATTCGCCGGGTGCCCCGTCGCTCGTGGCGCTACGGGTGGTGCGGTGACGGGTGGGCGGAGGTCGTCGTCCGGCTCCGGCTCGAACTGGTCATCGCCCCACGGCCGTCCGTCCGGCGCGGAGTCGGGGACGTCGCTGGTGTCCACCGCGTTCAGCAGTGCGTTCACGAGACCCTGCGCCTGAACCGCCTGCGGCTTCGACAGGTGGGCCACCGGCGGGATGTTCGCGTCCTCCCACTGACGGACCAGCCGGGCACGGTCTACGTCGTCGAGCATGGCGATTGACGCTTTGAGTTCGTCAATCTGCTCGGGCGTTGCCGGGTCCGACTCGTCGTGCCGTGGTGCGCTCCTGACGACCGGCGCACTCGTCGGCTCGGGCTTCGGTGCCCGGCTCGACGACTTCGGGGATGGCGCGGGGGCGGGCAGGTCGTTGTCCTGCTGACCCATCTCGTCGTTCGTGTAGAGGCCGCTCAACTCCATCGGGAACGCCTTGCGGAGCGCCAGCGCCTCGGCGCACTTGCCGAGCATCAGCCCTGGCATCTTCGCCCACATCTGGGACAGACGGGCCTTGCCGTCCTTGCCCTTGTTGTAGACCGCGTACGAGTCCCAGACGGCGACCGCCCACAACGGCTCGACGAACCCCTGCCGGTAGACGCCGACCTTCGCCGCCTTCGGTTCCCCGTCCTCGGGCAACCACAGGTCGGTCCACTGCCGGTCGGCTCCGCACCAGTAGACGGCTGTCTGGCCCGCGTACTCGTGCGACCGCTGGGCGACGAGCCGCGCACCGTCGATGCTGATTTGCGTCTGCATGACGTTCCGGCTCTGCCGCCCGTCCCACCGCATAACGGGGTAAATCTGCCGGTTGAACGGGTCCAGCCCGGTCCGGTTGCACTGCTGCACGAACATCTCGCGCTCGGTCGCTGATGCCTCAAGCAACAGCGTCCGATTCAGCAGGTCAATCTGCTCACTGGTCAATTCACTCATTGTCTCCACTCTCCTTAATCGTGTTACGCAACATGGTTATGGCCTCAAACGTCTGCAGACAAGCGCGGAAGGCCGACCGCGCGATGCCATAGTCGACTGTATAAAACGGGTGTGACACGCCGACTGTCCCGTCGTCCCGGAGGTAGATAGTCCTCGCCCCGTCGAGTTTCGGGAGTGGTTCTGACCCGGTGAGGTTGCCCTTGTCGTCGTACTTCGCCAGTTCGCACTCCATGTACCCGGCGAACTGCATCGCCACCGAGTCCACGTACTCGCCGCCCGTCTTGTAGTCAATCATGAACACGCCGCTGGCGTTCGGGCCATCCAACTCGACGATGCCGTCGAACCGGCCACCGTACCGACCATCGGGGTCGATGACGACCTGCTCGACCGCGATGAACTTCGGCCGATAGACCCGGTGGAACTGCTCTAACGCGTCGACGTAGGCGGAGTCCTCGGGCAACACTTCGACATCCTCACCCCGAGACCACCGCTCCGCGACGTCGTGGACTCGGCTGCCTCGCGCCGCCTTCGCCTTCCACTGCCGGTCGAAGTCACCACGCGCCCAGTGAAGGTAGACCTCGTTGTCGGAGCCTTCGAGCCCGAGCGTCCGCTTCCGAATTGCCGTCGCCGTCTTGCCCTTCGATGACACCAACCACTCGCGGTGCTTCTTGACGATGCTCCGCTTGCGCCGTGTGTTCTCGAACGCCGACCGCGCCGCAATCTCCGCCGCCTTCCACATGAGTTGCGGCTTGTCGAGGACGCCTATCACGGTGGTGACGCCGGGCACGAACGGCCCATTGTGGACTGCCCGATACCTATGCGCGAGCGCGTAGTCGTAATCGGTCTTTGCCATGCTTTCTCCAATCAGTTTGCGCGACCACTCTGGCCGTGACTTGGTTACTACCACGGGCCTGTGACACGACCCGAGAAACAGTGAGACCGCCCCGTTAGGAGCGGCCTCACCGGATTGGAGAGTGGCCTCGTGTGAACCAGAACCACTCACCAATCCTAGCGAGGTCGCCGCCGTTACGCAGTGACCTCGAAGTCGATAACGGCGTCGACGTCGCAGTAGACCCAGCGGTTACGCCCGTAGACCTTCCTCGCCGTGACGCTTCGGCGGTTGTACGAGAGCATGAACCAGCCCTCCATCGTGTGCGTCTCGAAGTTGCCGTCGATGTGCGTGAGACGGCCGCGCTGCTCGAAGTCGGTGAGGTCGTGCATCACGCCACCACCCACGCGTTGGCGATGGTCGGGCCGGTGCCGTCGCCGCTGGCGACCACGGCCTGCGAGATTAGACGGAGTTCCGACTTCGCGAAGATAAGGCACTGGTCACCGCTCTCGCGGCACTTGACGACGATGTCGGTGGCGTGGTACCCGATGACGTCAGCGAGGATGTTCTCGCGGTTGAGGTGGCTGACGACGACGTCCCCGACCCTCGGGGTGTTGGTGGTGGTTGCCATGATGCTTTCTCCATTCCCAGGCGCTTTGCCTGATAACTAAAGTTACCATATACCGGGGGGAATGTCCAACGATGAAAGCCCAATGATTACACGGGTTTTCGAGATTTCTTTTGGTGGCGGCGGCGAGATTCGCGCTCGCGTTTTCGACGTATGAGGCCGACGTCCTGGGCTGCTAGACGACGCCGCGTTGCTACTGCGTGACCGACTCCGTGCTCGTTACCAGTTGCGCTGGCTGCGTCGGTACGGGCTTGGCTACTGGCACCGCTTCGTACTTTGCCTGCGCCAACGCTCCGATGAGGAACGCGACCCACGGCCACCGCTTCTCCGCCTTCGTCACGATTCCCGACCACACGACGGATACCGCCGCGACGATGACGGCGACCCATGAGGACGACAGGTGGAGCGCGACGTGGTTGAGCACTAGCGCGACGACCGCGCCTATCGACGCTGGGACGAACCGACGAATCATGTCACGGAGCCACGCGCTAGTGATGATCATGACACCTCCTAATGTCTCGCGTCCAACCATAGCGCTGTGCGTGCCGGGACTACGGAACCGGGGAGGCCGTCGGGGAACAGACCGAGCGCCATAAGGACGAGCGTTAGGTGCGTCGAGCAGATGACCGCATTGCCCCACGAACCCTCGAACTTCGCGTCGGTCAGCCCGTCGAGGATTAGCGGCAGGTACTCGGCCCACCCATAGTCAATGCCCGCCATCGCGTCGTCGTACGCGAGCGCCGTCGCCCTCGCTTCGTCGCTGACGTCGAAGTGACCGACCGCGTAGAGATGGTGCTTGTAGTCGAGCAACTGTCGACGCTCGTAGCCGCGAAATCCCATCTCGCTGAGTAGCCCGTTACCGCGACTGAACGCGTCATGCGTGCACCACGTGAACGGGCGCAGTTCCGGCTCCGTGACGCTGAGCGCCTTCTGCCCGAGGTCGATAGCCTCGCTGACCGCCGTGCCGTGGTTGATGAGTAGGATGTCGCCCGGCTGCGCGTCATCGCAGTGCTCCCCCGCCTCGAACCACCGTAACGAGAACGGCGGGACGATGAGGTCGAAGGACGTGCGGCTCACAACTTCGGGTTGTGGGTAATCGCCCGGACGAGCGCCTGTAGTTCACTCACGATGAGGTTCTCGGACTCACGCGCCAACGCCTGCCCGAGTACCCGGTGCAGCCATGCCGCGATGCCGCGATGATCAATCGTCTGCGCTGGTGGCGTGAACGTGCCGTGGACCTCCGCGAGCGCCGCCTCTAGCGCGGGCCAGTTGACGGACGGGTCGTACTTATCGAAGATGACCCACGCGTCGGTGATGTTGCTCTGCCGGAACGCGAGCGTGAACGGCTGAACGCTGCCCCACGTCACGAACGCGCCCGAGCCGTCAGCGTGGCCGGTGATGTAGAGGACGTCGTGTCCGTCCGTCTTGCCCATCGCGTCCCACGGCGTCCGAGGGGTCGTGTAGAAGTCCCGGCTCGCCACGTTGCCGTCGATGATGAGTCCGGTAATGACACCACCGAACCGCTGGCCCCACCAGTCGAGCGTCGTCAGGTCCGTGACCTCCGCGTAGCCCGCGATGACGCCCTGCCGGTAGAGGAACCCGAGCCACTCCGCGTTACTCACGCCGAAGTCGGGGTGGTCAGGCGGGTTCGGCGGCTGCCCGACCTCGCCCATCGCTCGTCCGTAGGCGTAGTACGTCCCGAGGGTGCCCTCGAACTTCGGCATCCCGAGTTGGCCGTAGGCCGAGTAGGAGTGAATCTTCGCCATGTTGCAGTGGTCGGTCGCCGCCGGTCCGCAACACCCGACCTCATCGTTGTGGTCCATGCCCCAGTCCTCGCCCAGGACCTCGGTGCCGGTCCACTCGACGAACCCGGAGACGGGCGTCACCCCGTCGGCCAGGAGAGCGTGAGCCGCCAGCCGTGGCTCGTGGCTCTCGCGGTGCGGCCCTACAAGCCCCCGCTTCGGTTGTGTCGTGTCGTTAGCCTGGTCCGTCATTTCGTCGCCTCTCGTGGCTTTCTAGGGGTCTTCGCGGGGGTCTTAGCGAGTGATTCGGCCTTAGCCGGTCTCGGCTCCTGTCGCCGGTCGGTGCGCAGCCCCTGCGCGACCATGAGTTCTAGGTGCTGCGCCTTAGCGAGTTCCATCTGTAACTCGTGGTGCGTCTGCGCCTGCTCCATCCGCTCCTGGTGCTGGGCGTCAAGTTTGGCGTGGATGCCGCTGATGTGCTTCTCGATGAACGCGACGAGGCGCTTGCGGGTCGGGGGCCACGCGAGCGTACCGATGGCGAACCCGACGACGCCCGCGACGATGTTGCCGAACCAGTTATCCAACTGGACTTGCCGGTAGATGAAATGCCAGACGTGGAAGTAGACGTCGTGCGGGCTACTCGCGACGGCGACGACGCCCATCATGCCGGGCCGGGCCTGTCCGACACTCGCTGGTTATGCGGTCGGTCTATCGGCTCATCGTTCCAAACGCCCTCGCGCTTCGCCCACCGTTGGAGTAGGTCCCCGACATTGTTCGTGTTCCCACCGTTCGGCGTGTTCTTCTTGTCGAGCAGTTTCACCGACTCATTCAGCGTTCGGACGATATCAACGATGTCACTCTGCGTGACCATCATCTTGCCGATGTCGACTCTCGCCGCCTTGACCTCGGTCTCGACATCGACTACTCGCTCCACGATTGAGAGCACATCTGGCGAGATGCCGGGGATGCCCTTCTTGCCGTGGAGGATAACGTCATCGGCGCGTCTGCTAGCCAGCCGCGTTCGGAATCGCCGGCCAATCGGAATGAGGACCGACGTCACCGCGAGAATCCCAATCCCGAAGTAACTAAAGTCGTCCAACGGCCCCGGACGCTGCACGGCCTAGCCCCGCTTAGTGGCGTAGTGCAGGTTCGCATACTCGACGGTGCCCTTCGGGAGTCTGCCCGACGCGGGCTTGAACCAGTGACCGTCCCAGACCCAGACCGTCCAACCGTTAGCGATTGCGGTCCGCGCCTGTGCAGGCGTATTGAGTGCGACGAGCCCGGCATGCTGCAACTCTACCGGGCTGGGCTTCTTCGTCGGCGGAACCACGGGGAGGGGGAGCGCCATCGCCGGTCGTGTCCGGTACTCCCAATGCGTCGTGTCGGCGGGGTATTGGCCGATTGCCATGCCCTGATACGGCGCTTGGAATACCTCGCCCGGTGAGACGTACATCATGACGTGGCCCGGCAGGTTGCCGACGCCATCGCTGCCCGAGATGAACAGCAGGTCGCCCGGCTCGCACGGCAACGAGTTCGGAATCGGGAACTGCGAATACTGCGTATAGGTCGTACGCGTCAGGTTGACCCCGACCCTGCCGTAGGCCCACTGGACGAGCCCCGAGCAGTCAGTGCCGCCCGACTCCGGCCACGTCCCGCCCCACACGTACGGGCGGCCCGTCAACTCGCGGGCGAAGGTCAACGCCGCTGCGCCTGCGGTCAATCGGTTAAAGGTCGTCGTCACGCGCTAATGGTAGTGCGCGTGACCTCGTGAAAGGGGTTAGACCAGCATCGCCATGACGTCGGACGCCGCGACCGCGCCTTTGTGACCGATAACGATGTTCCAGGTGTTGCCCGTAGCGGGAAGGTTGACGAGCGACCAGTTGACGCCGTCCGTTGATCGGTACGCTTGGTCGGCGGGGCCGCCGACTACGAGATAGACGCCGTCCGATGAGTCCGTCCACACCCCGTACCCGCTTGCCGTCTCGGTCCAGTGCGTAGCCGACGCAGGCGCGGTGAACATATTGCCGCTCTCGCACGCGCACACCCATCGTCCAACGAGGGGGTCGAACGATGGGAACTGCGGTCCGTTGACGAGCGCGTCGGTCGTGTTACTCACCCACGTAACCGCATCGACGGACGTTGCGATACACGACGGCATCCCCTGCCACTGAGACACCGCTACGTAGACGCCGCCCCCGTAGCCAACAGTGACCTGCCAGTTATTAGTCGGGAATAGGTTGACGGAGGACCATGTTGCGCCGAGGTCCTTCGATACGTACACGAAGCCCGAGGCGGGGTAGTTCGCGCTGCTCCCGACTACCAGGGTCCCGTCATCGCCAACTGCAATCACGGACGGTTGGAGGTAGGTACTGAGCAGCCAGGGGATAGTCGTCGAAAGCCACGTCCACGCGAGGCCGTCTGGCGACGTCGCAATAGCCCCCATCTCCGATATCGCGTAAAATACACCGCCATAGAACCCGTACGCGCCAATCGGGTTTAGGCTCGTATCGAGCATTGTCCCAGCGTCGGCGAACGTAGCCCCGTCGTCAGTCGAGACGACGTAGTTCCCTTGCTGGTCGTTGAGGATGATTGTCGAGCCTACGTAGATTCCGGCAATGAATGTTCGCGCCGTCGGGATAGGAACCGAGGCCCAGGTGAGGCCATCCAGTGAGGTCGCTACGAACGGCTCCGCGACCCACGGGGCGGCGACGAACGGCACCTAGACCCCGTACTCGATGTAGGCGGTGATAGTCGGGTTCTTCGGAGTCCCACTGACGACCGACTCAACGAACGGGAAGATGAAGTCATCGGCGCTGAGCGCGTAGCCCGTCGACAGCCCCTCGTTAAACCACGTGACGGTCTGTGTTGTCGTGACGGTGAGGTTCTGATAGCGCGTGTCGGGAATGGGTAGCCCGTTGTCGTACATCGTGAATGTGAACGAGCCGCCGTCCCACGGGTTCGTCACGTAGGCGAGTCCGATGAGCGTAGCCGTCTGCGAACCCGGCGCTGGGACGAACATTCCCGGCCAGTAGGTCGTTGGCGTCCCTGCCGCCACCGTTGTCAGCGGTGCCCAGGTGTGCGGGATGACGAGACCCGTCTGCGTGACCGCGACCTTATCGAGAATGAATAGGTCGGAACCCTGCCACGCGCACATAACGAGGTCATTGACGTGTGGCGCGTAACTCCCGAGGAACCGGACATTAGGGATGGCCGTCGACGAGCCAGCCACGTTGACGGTCGCGGTTGCGGGCGGCCCCGGCTGGATTGAGACGACGACCGCCCACTCAATCGAGAACTTTGGCGCGTTCGTGATTGGGCGGTTCGCCGCCGTGACAATTTCGTCGGCTAACTTCCGAATCCACCTGAGCAGTGTTGGGTCGAGCGTGGTCACGCGACGAGCCTCCCCGTAACCTGCATCGGGTTCTTTGCCCCGAGGTCAATCTGCACCTGGTCTATGACGTACTTCGTACTAGCGGGGATTCCAGACGACACCCGCGTGACCTCGATTACGTCGTCAACGTCGAGCGCCGGGTTGCCTCGGAAGGTGATTGTCGTTTCTTCTAGCGCACCGATAGAGAGCAGCCCCGCCGCGTTCGCCTGCGCTTGGAGCGAGACCGGGTCCGAGACGAGTTGGTTGGCGATGTTGAGTAGTTGCATCGGGTACGACCCAGCCTGCGCGGGGAGCGTGTATTGCGGGCTACTCCACGAGGTCGGGGCCGGTGCGTAGTAGGTCGGACTCGCCGGGTTCGAGTCCCACCAGAACACCTGGACGGGCGTTGCCACCTTCGAGCCCTGCGCGGTGACGACTACGACGTTGGCGATGCCGTTGTTGCTTATCTTGCGAAGGATGCTGACGGGTCCGTTCGGCGTCCCCGCCGCGATGGTCGCCGCGACAGGCGCGGTCGTCGGGTCGGGAACGTTGCGCCCCCAGCAGACCCCGCTCCACGCGTAGAACAGTTCCATCCCCGCGCTCGCCGCCGCTGATTGGGCCGCGCTCCACGGGTCATCCCCGATACGGAGCGTCGATGGCTGGAACGGGGTGACGTTGTAGTCGCCGTTCACGCCAGCCCATATCGTCGCCCCACTCCATAGGATGCTGATAATCGCGCCCCAGACATTCGCAATCTCGAAACTGTTTGGGACCGGGAGCGGTGCCGTGAGTTTGTGATTAGCGACGACTTGCGATAGGTCTTTCATCTCACCGATGAACGTCGTTCCCGACGAGTCGCTTTGCACATTGACACCCTCAATCATAAAGATGCCGAGTTGCGCGACCTCCGTCGTCCCGTCCGCGTACTTCAGCCCTCGGTAGATTCGCATTTCATTACCGAACGGCGTCAGGTAGCCGTTATTCGAGCCAGCGGTGTTGAGGAAGTCCCCCGCCGCGTCCGGCGCGATGGTTACATTTGACGCGCTGCGCCGGACCGCGTTCGAGCGGTCGATAGAGACGGTGCCTGCGATGATGTTCACCGGACCGGCGAGCATCGTCGGCGCGACTGGGGGCTGCCCCGCGAACGTCCACGACTTCGTCCAGATTTCGGCGTAGCAGACGACGGTCACGCTCGGCTCGTTGAGGCCCGGCACCCACTTCGACGACATGAGGACGCTCTGGCTCGGGGCCGAGTTGAGCGTCGGCCATAGCCAGCCGGTCGACACGGTCGCCGCTGCCGACGTCCCGACGAGCGTCGTTAACGGGTTGGGCGTGCCCACGGTCGAGGTCACGACCGCCGACGTGCCGGTGAGCGGTGCCGTCGTCGTAGCGGTCCCTACTGAACTGGTCGTGACCGCCGACGTGCCGGTAAGGGCGACCACCGCCACTACGACACCTGGAAGTAGGTAGCTGTCCAGACGTTGACGTAGTTCCACCCCATTAGCGAGAACTGCGCCGACCCGCCACGGTCCTGCGCATCCCACATGATGTTGTAGGAGTCGCCGGTCGGGAGCGTGAGCGTAAGCGCGTTCGGGCTTTCAAGCAGCGTCCTGACCGTGACATCCATCGCCGTCGACGTCGAGACGATGGAGAGCGTCCCGCCGACGCCCTTCGTCCCGTTGGTCAGTTTCACCGGGAACCCGTAGTCGAGCGGGTAGAATAACTGTCCCTCCTCGTGGATTTTCGGCGTCCACGCGGACTGCATCATGAATGAGACGGTCGTCCCGGTAACGGTATCGGTCAGGGTCGCGTAGTCGGTCATGCGTGCACCTTCATCGACGTCTTGGCGATGCCCTGCACCAACTCGTCCCCGAGCCGCTGGAACGCGAGCGATACGAGTTCGCTCGTCGCCTTTAGCGATGCCGCATCGTTACCGTGCGCCGGGTTGATGACGACCGCGCCGGAGTGGACGTGCATGTGGACCATGTGCGAGGTCGAGCCGGTCGGTCGCCCCGACTCCGCGAGACTCCGGCTGTGGAGCGATGGAAGCGCCGATGGCGAACCGCTGAACTGGTCGAGTTTCGACTTCGGGATGACGTACTCCGTCCCCGCCTCACCGATGACCGCGAGCGTTGGCTTAGTGACGATTCCGCCCTCCGCGAAGAAGTGGGCGAGCACGCCGCCGACAACCGGGATGTGGCTGATGATTCCCTTGACGCTCGCCAGCCCGTGCTTGATGGCGTCGAAGATGGCCGAGCCGATTTCGCCCGCCCCCTTGATGATTCCCTCCGCTAACCCCTTGATGAGGTCCCAGCCCCACTTCACGAGTACCGAACCCGCATCCCCGAGCGCCTTGAGAATCATCATCGGGATTTTGCCGAAGGTCGCCATGTAGCCGTGAATGTCCGCAATGATTGCCTTAAACAGATTGACGAACACGCCTTTAATCGCGCCCCACGCCGCCGACCACTTCCCCTGGAACACGTCGACGACAAAGTTGATGAGGTCCTCGACCGCCTTAAGCAGTGGCTTTAGAACGTCGATAGCCGCCTGGATGATTGGCTTGAGAATATCGAACGCGGCGGTGAGTAACGTCCCGATGACGGGGATGAGGGTATTGAGTAGCCCCATGAACTCGTTGAGGATTGGCATAAGTGCCTCACCGATTTGCGTGCCGAAGTCGAGCGCGGCCGACTTGAGCGTATTGAACTGGCCCTCCATTGTTTGCGCCTTCGTCGCCGCCGCGTCCTGCACATCGTTCTGCTTCGATACCGATGCGGTCGCCGCGTCGAACGCAGCCGGTCCGGCCTGAATGGTCGAGACGAGCCGGGCCGCCGAGGACCCGAACCCGAGCGCGGTCAACTCCGCCGTGGCCTGCGCCTTGTTCATGCCCTTAATCTTCTCGTGCAATTGCGACATGATTTGCGTCATTCCGACGAACTGCCCATTGGACTTCGTGACCGTGATGCCGAGGGTCTGCTGCGCGACGTCCTGTAACTTCGCCGCGTCTGCCGCCTTCTTGAACTGCGCGAACATGAGGGCCTGGGATGACGACAGTCCGTACCCCGCCTTCGTCAACTGCTTGCTCGAAATCTCTCCATTCACGTACTCCTGCGCGAGTCCCTTCAGCGACGGCGGGAGATTATCGGTCGCCACCTTGAGGTCGTTCTGCGCCTTCGCCGCCGCCGCCGCTGGCTTAAGCAGGGTCGTGAACGCGGTCGAGAGCGAGGTCATCGCCGCTCGCCCCGTCTCCCCGTGATTCGTCATGTCGACGAGCAGGCCGCCCATCTGATTTAGCGGCGGGGCCATCGCCCCAAGCCGGGTCTTGAGTTTCGCCAACTGCTGCCCGACCGCGTCGACCCCGAGCCCCGTTGCGTTGCTCGCGTGGAACAGGACGGACGTTGCCTTCGCCGCGTCCTTCGCCGGAATCTGGAACGCCTGCATCGTCGACGCGAGTGTCGCCGTCGCCGTGTTTAGGTCAATCCCCTTCGCCGCCGCGAGGTCACTCGCCGTTTTCATGAAGTCGAGCGACTGCTTCGTCGTCAAGGCGTGCCCCTCGACCGACTTCATCTGACCGGCGACCCCCGCGAACGCCGTCGCCATCTGCTGCCCCGAGTATTCCGTCGAGCCAGCGGTCCCGAGAAACGCATTACCGATGTTCGTCGCGGCCTTCATCGAGATACCAGCCGTAGCCGATATCTGCGCGTCGGTGTTCTGCAACTTCGATGCCAGGTCAATAGTCGCCGCTGCCGCGCCCCCTATCGCCTCCGCACCCATCGCCCACCCGCCGAGCAACTGGGACGGAACGCCGAGGTCGCCAAGCATCGACTTGATGCCGGACGTCCCCTTTTCGAGTGCGCCGCCGAGTTTGCCCGATGCTTCCGTCCCCGATTTTTCGAGGTCGCCGCCTAACTTCTCCGCCTCGCCCTTAACGCCGGACCGGAGATTGCCGCCCGCTAGTGCACCCGCCTCGCCCGAGTCCGATTCCAACTTGCTCAGTGCGGGGTCGGTCGACTCCTTCAGCGACTCTTGGAACCCTGCCGTGTTCGCCTTGATGATGACTTCGGCTTCACCGACCCGGAGCGCCATCGCTAGTTGTCCCAGAATGACGACTGCTGGTTGGCAATCGCCTCGTCGCTCATCCCCCACGTCTCACGGAGCCGCTCGACCTCGTCGTCCGAGTCCATGTCGAGTGGTTCGTCGAGCGCGGCGTTAATTCGGGTACGTGCGGCCACTCGGTTCTCCAACGGGTCGCGGACGTCGTCGATGAGTAGCGACGTGACCACGTCTAACCAGTCCTTCGGGCTGAGCCGGTCGCGTGCGATGCCCGCGAGGACGAGCCGCCCGTTGACGTCCGCTTCGTTGAGGTCGGCCCAGGCCGCGAGCCGGACCGCCGCCCTAAAGGGCGGTCTGCATACAACTCCCCGAGTGCCTGGTACACGGCGGCGATGGTCTGCGGCACGATGTAGAGGTCGTCGCGGAACACCAGGTCATGCCAGACCTCGCGGTCGTCAGGGTAGACGCACGCCTCGATAAACCGGAGCGCCACGGCCTGCGCGACGTTGCCGGTCGAGTCGACGGACCGCAGCATGTCGAGTGCGAACCCGACCGGCGCGGTTGGGAGGAACCGAACGTCGGTCACGACCTCCGTCTTGTCCTCGGTGTAACCGACGATGGGGATGGTCAACGGCTCGAAGTCGAGGGCGTCGATGTTGTCCAAGCGCCCGATTGGTTCCAGCCTCATCGTTGACCCTTTCGTATGTTGACGATTCGATGCTAATGCTCGGCGAAGAACAGACGGAGATTGTCCGATAGGAATCGGTTGGGCTTCGTCCCTGGGTGGTGGACGACCTTGTAGAAGTGGAGTCCGGTGCCGCCCATGCCCTTTGCGCCGAACGGGCCGCTCGGCCACGCGAACGCGAGCATCGGCGCGTTCTTGGCGGCGATCGTGTGCGCCTTCGTTCCCTCGTGGACGAATACCGCGTAGGGCTGGTACGCGCCGACCACGATGTTGACGCCCTTCTCGCCCTCGTACGACCGCTTGAGTATCGACCGCGAGAGTTTGCCCGTGCGCTTCGGGCACTGGATGACGGCCGCACGCCTGACGACCTCGGCCCGCGTCATCATGAACCGCGACACCGCGCCGTCCGGGCCGCGCAACAGGCTCTCCATGACCGCGCCGTCGATAATGAGCCGGACCGTCTCCACTACGAACCGTCCACGCTGAGCGCCAATTCGAGCCGCATCGCCGCGAGGCCGCCGTTCGGGCCGATCGGTACGCACTGGCCGATGACGAACCCCGCGCCCCGTGAGACTATCTGGCCCTTTCCCTTGATGTTGATGGCCGCTTGGTAGAGCGCCCCGGCGTCATTGAGCGCGTTCACGCCGTCATTCTCCATCGCCTCGATACTGGGGAGCCCGAGTGGTCCGCCGAGGTAGCCCTCCGTCGCGGTCGGGCGAATCAACTCGACGGCGAGCGTCACGGTCGTCTCAATCGCGTCGACGGTCTGGATAGACGACCCGATGGGCTGCCCCGGCTGCCCCGTCGAGATATCCGACAGGCTCAGTACCAGCGATTCGCCGTCCCACGGAATCTCGCCCGGTGCGACGTAGTACGCGTCGGGCACGTCGACCCCGAGCGAGGTCAACTCCGTGACGAACGCGTAGAGGAGCGCCTTCGCGGATTCGCCCATCGTGGCGAGTTTCACGGCTAGCCCTCGTCAGGTTCGCTTAGGCCCGTTTCGTCGTCGTCGCCCGGTATCTCATCCCCTGCGGCGGTTGCGGGCGCGAGAGGCGATTCTAGGGCCGTTTCCGTGGCTTCTGGCGTTGGTGACGCTTGGCCCGTAGTGCGGAATCGGTTAGCGATGACCGCCGCGAGCCCGCTCGTCGACTGGGACGACCAGAAATCCGCGAGGGACCGCTGTACGAGCACGTCGCTCGACACGAACGTCACCCGGAACGCCTCGACCTCATCCGGCGTAGCCCCGGCGTCGGAGAATCGCGCCTCGGGGAACACGGGGTCATTCGCCATCGGTCGTGTTCTCAGTTACGGCCACGGGCTCGGGAGCCTCGACGATTTGGACTGGTGCGGGAGTCGCACCCGTCTGGTCGCGGGCTGCTTTCGCCGCCAACTGCGCTTCGCTCGGCGGTCCGAACGGGTCATACTCACTCATGCTTCACTCCTAACTCGGCATCGACGGACGGGCCTGTCGACGGTTCGGAACCCTGTCAGGGCTAAACACTACGGCCCGACGACGCGACCCGTTGGGATTGACCGCGAGCAGCCAGAGGTCGACCTCGTAGATTCCCGAGCCCTTCTGCTTGATGACGTCGATGACGGACGCCACCTGCGCCGAGACGCCCTGCCGGGTGAACGCCGTAATCCGAGTCGGGTAGCGAGACGTGTCCCCGAACTGCGGCATCGCTAACGCCTCCGCAAGCCGCAAGCACGCGAGCCGCCCAGACTCGCCGGGGTCGCCGCCAAAGGTGTACGTCACCGAGAATGTCCCGACCTCGGTGTCAGGTAGGTCGGTCAACTGCGATGTCGGCCAGCCCCACCGTTCGGTCGGGGTGGAGTTCGCGGTCGGGCGCAACCGAACCAGATGGCGGAAGTCGCGTAGTTCGTACTCATCGGGCGGGATTACGACGCCGTCAATCTTGACCTGGATGATTTCGCGGACCGGCGTGTCGTGAATCTCGATAGTGGGCGGGTACTGCTTGCCCCACTGCGAGACGACGGGTGGCATACCGCCCGTGTTCATCGAGGTCGAGCCGAACGCGCCATACGACCACGACCGCGAGGTCGCTGCGCGGGCGTCGACGTCAACCGGGCGAGCGGTGGGCCGGATAGTGACCGGCCCACACTTGCCAGTGAACTGCCGACCCGAGAGCCGGTAGAGGATTTCGGTCGCCGCGTTGACGGAGTTGGCGAGGATGGCGTCGATGGACTCCTGCGTGAGCGTGCTCGTACTCGTCGACTTCGCGGCGAGGGCCAGTAACTCCGTGACCGCACGTTGGACCGTCTCCTGCCCCGCCAACTCGTCGCCGGTAATCCACGGCGAGCAGGACGAGGTACGGGGGGCGACCACTTTCGCCGCTTAGTAGAGCGCCGCGACCGGGGCGACGGACGGCGTCGGGACCACCGCCGCGCCGCACACGGCACGCTGGTAGACCTTCGTCGAGTCGAACTGCCACGTCCCGTCAGGACCCTTCCCGAAGTTCGGATTTTGGAATGCCTGCCCTTCGAGGATGGTCGGTAGGTTCGCGTTCGTGAAGTCACGCGGCATGATGTGGAGGTTCTTGACCATCGGCCAGACGTGCCGGTAGAACGGGTAGTCCGTCGCCTGGCCGCCATCGACGATTCGCTTCTCGAAGAACTCCACCGCGACCCCACTCTGGTTCGCTACGGAACCGAGGGCCGGGGCCTGGTAGCCGATGTTGGTCCCAGGGCCAGCCGTCATGTCGGTGGGCGATGAGTACCCGTTCGGCGTGACCGCGCCCGTGTCGACGAATGCGGGCTGGATAGCGCCAGCCGCGATGGTCGTCGTAATCGACTGGGAGGTCGTGACCGCTAGCGCCGTTGCGCCAATGCCCGCCGCCGCCGTAGTCGTGAAGATGACTTTGGGCGTGTTCGTGTCGCCAGCGATGGTGAACGTGAACCCGGCCGGGACCGGCTCCGTCAGGGCCGTGACCGAGAGCGAACTCACTGACCCGATTCCTGACGCCGCCGACGTCGCCTGAGAGCCGACATTCGCCACCGTCCCGATGAACTGCTCGCCGCCTGGGGTGCGCCCGTAGAACCGGAACCCGGCTGCGCCAGCCGTGCCCGTCATCCCCTCTAGCAGTACCGCGCCGGTCGTCCCGGTCGTCGCCGCCGTGACCTCGGCGCTCGCTACCGTCTCGCCGTAGGAGTTGAACTGCGAGACGCGGTAGCCGTAGGTCCCCGCGCCAAGCGAACCGCCCGCCGTCAGTGGCGATGCGGTCAGGCCCGTGACGAGCCCGAGCGCAACGCCGGAATCGGTGAACACGACACCGCCCGCCATGAGTTGTTCGAGGAACGCATCCGGGGTAGCCAGTTCGATGCTCGCGGTGTACCACTTGATGATATCGCCGTGGACCGCGTAGACGCCCAGGTCGCCGCTCGCCAACTTGATAGCGATTTGGTCGCCCGTCTCCACAACCGGAGTGAGCGTGGCCTTGATGAGCGCGTCGGTGACAAAGGTGTTCGAGCCGGGGACAATGTTCCCGTAGGGGTCGAGGGTGGTGAACCGTGTCGCCACGGCCCATACCGATGCGCCCGTCTTGATGGGTGTCGCCATGATTGGTTCTCCTTAACTCGGTAGGTTGACGAGGACCGCGTACTGACGCGCTCCGTCGAAGTAAGCCGCCGCGTACCGCTGGGCGCGGAACGTGAACGTGTTGGGTTCGCCGTTCTGTCCACGGTCTAACGCCTCGGCCATCGTGTCAGGGGTGACGCGGGCCACGCGCTCGACGCGGGTCATAACGAGGTCGGTCGCGTACATCCAGGTCGTGCCAGCCGCAGGGACTACGCTGCCAGGCCCGTTGCCGGAGTACCCGACGCCGGGGACGATGATGTTGTCGAAGATGTCGAGCAGGAACCCGCCGACTCGCCGCACGTTCAGCAGCGACGGGACGGCGCGGGGAATCATGTGGAGCATCCCCTGACCACCGACGCCCTGCCGGAGCGCGTCCTGCAGGATTCCGAGTCCGGCCGTGACCGAGACTGCGGTCCCGTTGTCCACAGTGGTCGCTCCCGGCGTAAGGTTCTGCGCGACGTTCGTGATGTTGGTGAGGTAGTTATTCGGCCACCCGGACGCCTTCGCCAATGTCCCGTCCCAGAACTCGGCTTCGAGAGCCGAGGGCAACGCGACATCATTCTGTCGCTGCGCTCGGCCCTTGAAGTCAATCTGTGGGAACCCGAATGAGGATGCGGTGAACTTCGTCGAGACGATGAACGGCTGGTAGTAGACCTTCGCCAAGTTCGAGGGCGTATTGGGGTTGTCTACCGTCGTCGTGTCGGCGGGGTCTCGCGTCGTCGCGGCGGCTTCGTTTTCGGGGAGATACGCGAACCCACGGGTCCACGAGTCGCCCTGCCGGGCTTCCAACTCGACCTGCAATTCCTCGGGCAACAGCCGGAGGACGTCATCGCCGAGCGCGAAATCGTCGCCGTCCGAGGACGGTGCCACTGACGAGGACAGCAACGAGAGTTGCGGTCCTTTCAGCGGCACCGCCGCTACTGGGACGAATAGGTCGGTTGCCATCGGGTCTAGTAGACCTGAGTGGCGCTGGACTGACCGTTGACGGTGAGCGTCGACACGATTTGAAGCAGACCACCCGCGAACCCGCGATTGGCGATGCCTTCGAACGTCTCAACGAACGTCTCGTAGTCGTTGGTCGCGTCGAGGGTCGCGTCTCGCACGACGCCGAGGTTCAGCGCCCCGCCGTCGAGGAACTGGACTGAACCCTTGATGAACACGTGCCAGACGATTGCGGTCGGGTAGGTCGGGATGGCGGCCGAGGCCGCGAACCCGCTGAACTGCTGCGTCGGGTAGACCGCGCCGTTGACCGGCAACGCGTCGAGCGTCCAGATGGGCTCGATGCCGCGCAGCGAGAGCGCGTCCTCAATCCACTGGTCCGAAATCATGAACGGGTCGGTGCCAGCCGAGTCGTGCGCGAGTTCGTTCAGGCGGTCTGCCCGAATCATCGACTTCACGTACTCCGGGAGCATGATGTTCAGCACGACGTTCGCGCCCAGGCGGTGCGTGTAGCGGAAGTTCGCCGCCATCTTCTCGATGGTGGTGAAGAAGTCGCGGCTCGCACCAAGCGCCTGTGCGCTAGTGATGTCGGCTGTGGCGGCTCCGGCGATGAGGGTCTGCAACTCCGTCTCAGCGGTGCGAGCGGCGGCGGCGAGCGCCAGTTCCGTGTTCGCGGCCACCGTCTCGGGGTCGAACTGGCCCATCATGTTGCCGAACTGCAGACGCGTCGGAATCGCGTTGACGTAGACCGTCTCCTGCGCGGGGACCGTCACCGTCAGCACGGGCTTGGTCTGCCCGGCCGGGTTGGCGTCCGTCGCCTCGGTCCAGACCGCCGACGCGCCGCTCAGCGCGGCGATGGTCGGCGGGTTGCGGAACGACAGGGCACCACGGTCCGCGAGGAACTGCGCGAGAGCGCCCTTGATGGGGCGGTCAGGCGTGGCCCACACGTCGAGGCCGTAGTCGACGTTGGCCGGGAGGGACGTTCCACCGGACGCGACGATTGCCTCGATGCGCTGGGCGTTGACCGTGGCGTTCTCGCCTAGTCGGCGCTCCTCGGGGTAGATGTCTCGCCAGTCCGCTGACGCCACGACGACGCGGCCATTAGCCGAGGTTCGGTCGAGACTACGGAGCGTGTCGCTCATCGCACGGGCGAGTTCCCACTTGTCGCCGTAGACCTCGCCGCGACCCTTACCGCGACCGAATCCGGTGGCGACGAGCGATGCGCGGGGCGTCGTGGACGTGAGCGGGGTGATTGGCGCGGTCACTCCCCGCATCCGTGAGGGGTTGGACCGGAACTTGCCAGCGGCGGTCACGGGTTCCAGTTCGTCGACCGTCTCCGTTCCTGCCTCGTCGGTCGTCCCTCCGTCGCCCTCATCGGGCTTCGAGTCGAGGGACTGGCGCAAGGCGCGAGCGGCCTCCTTGTCGGCCTCGGCCTGGGCCTCGGCGGCGGCGATTTCCTCGCTGCGCGACATGGTTGACGTGATTCCGTTGCCGAGTTCTTGAAGGATGGCGACGTTCTCCGGGGTGGTCGCCATCGCGTCGTACTCGTCGAACACGGTGGCGAGGTCCGCCTGCAACTGGGCCAACTGCTCGGCGTTCATTTCGGCCAAGTGGGTCAGTGCTTCGCGGACATCTTCGAGGGTGGGCTTCATTTCGGCTCCTGGTTAGGTACGGCGCGTTCTGCGCTCTGCTAGGAACCGGGTTCACCGGCACTCGCGGTCAATGGGTTCACCACTGACTACGTTTCACTGCCCCTCATGCTACAGCGCCGGGCGACGATTGCAAGGACCGTCGCCCGGCAGCGCACTACGCGTTCACCAACTGGCACGCCGGGCAGAGGTAGGCGTCCTCGTCGAAGTACCACCCCTCCGCGCCGCTCTCATCCATAACGGTGACGGTTGCCTCGCACTTGTCGCACTCGTAGGTCGCCTCGCGTCGGATGCTGGTCTTCGTCGGGCGCTTGAAGAAGGCGAAGGACTCGTCATCGCGGGCCTGCTCGAACATCGCGGTGAACGTGACCTCATCGCCCTTGCAGACATACCCCTCGTCGAGCCTCGGGGCGGTACCCCAGCACTTCCACTGGCCCTGCTCGCTGACCACCGAGACGAGCATCTTCCTTGTGGACCCGTACTGCCCCTCGACGGACTTCACCGTGAGGACCGTCCCCGTGACGGTGGCCCGGCCGACCGGCGCGGTGGTCTTCGGCGGCTCGTTCGCCTTTGATGCCGCGTACTCAAGGTCACCCTGGTAGGCCTTGACGATGGCCTCGACCTGCCGCGATGAGAGTTCGCCGTACTGACGGCCCTTGCGGAGTATCTCCGAGATGAACGCGTTATCGCTCTCCGCGAGTCCGGCCCAGTCGATGGCGGGCAGGCTAGCCTGGAACTCGGTCCACGCCTTGAGAATCTTCTGCGCGGCCCGCTCCGCTGCCGACTGCTTCCGCATCCGGTCGAACTCCGCCTTGCTGATGTCGAGCCGTCCATCGGCGCACGTCTCACCGAACGCGAGGTAGTCGCCGGTCGGGACGTGGTGGACCACTACGACGTAGGTCAGGTGCGCTCCGCAGTGGTCGCACTGATGGGCGGAGTGGTAGGCCGTCGTCGTCGAGCCCTGAATCAACTGCGCCATTGCAATGCGGTAGTCGCGGGTGGTGGCCAGGCTCGTCTTGTCGTCCGTGGCCCAGGAGATATACCCGACGACCTCGTAGTCCTCAGGCTGGAAGTTGGCCTCCGAGTGGATGTCTGTGCGCTTCATGGTCCCTGCTCCAATCTCAGGCACTTTGCCTGATAACCAAAGATACCACGCCCCCGTGACCTACGTCCAGCACCATCCGTCTCGACCAGAAGTTCTTAGTTCATCATTCATTCAGTTCATTGTTCATTAGCGTTCGGTTATCGGACGTCCGGTAAACGGATATCCGGTAATCGAACTTCGGTGACGCAGGATGACCAGGGGTTTCGGGCCACGGTAATCGGAACGGAGGGAACGATTACCGTGGCCCGAGCGTGGGCGACGAGCAGGGGCACGACCCGTCACTGACGCGCTATCGCCTCCGGTACCGACGCCGGGCGTCGGCCTTCTGCGCTTCGAGTTTGAGTTGCCGCAACCGTGCTCGCTCAGACTCAAGGAATGGGGCCATCGCGGTTCGTAACGCGTGGTCCGTGAACGTCTCGACCGGCTGCTCCACCGGCTCATCGATGAGTTCGGCCATCTGATACGCACCCGCCGCGACCAGTGTCGTCGGTCGGCCGTCCGCGACCACCGCAGTCGGGAACCCCGGCTGGTTCACCGCGAGGACGGCGACGAGTTCGAGGTTGCCGTTGATTTCGCGCCAGTCGCCCGACATCGAGGACGCACGGATAGCCCGGAGTCGGGCTTCGTCCACGTCAGGACGCAACGCCCCGTGGACCCAGATGCCGTACTCATCCTCCCCGACTACCACGTCCGCGAACGCCGTTGCGATGTTGTCGTAGTGCGCCATCGCCTGCGAAGCCGTGACCCGAGGCCCGGTCGACGCGTGGCCCGCCATCGACGTGAGGACGCCGACCGCGACCTCATCCCCCTCCGCCGTCACGACGCGCTGGTTGCCGCGCATGAAGTGGGCGTAGTTCGCCTTCGAGTGCGGGGCCGTGAGACACGACCCGGCGTTGCCCGTGTGACACACGCCCCACGGCGCGATGTGCCCGTAGACCTCGCCCTCGTCCGTGATAGTGAACGGGACGGCGTACGCGCCACCGAACCGACGCTCGCCCCGACCTGTGAAGATTTCGCGCAGCCGCCCATCGCCCTCCGTGAAGTTCGGATTGCTGAACCACGCCGAGGGCGGGCGCAACGGTCCACCACTGGCGACCATGACGTCGATGCCGCTGTCACACGGCACACACTGACCCCGCGCCATGAGGTGCACCAACTGTCCACCGGCCGCGACCACGGCCGGGACCGGCATCGCGTCGGCCACCTGTTGAGGAATCTCGGGCGTGACCGACCCGTCGCCGAGGACGATGTACGCGCCTTCGAACGCGGGGAACGGGACGATGGTGCAGCCCTGAATGGTCCCGGCCGTGAGCGTGCTCTCGAACGTCGGCCACCCGAACTCGTCCATCCCGCTAATCGTCTCCTGCGCCTCGTCGACCGCGATGTCCGCGCTGATTCCCACGCGACCCATCTGCTCCACCAGGTCCGCGAAGTATTGCCCGTCGTCATTGGCGAGGAAGTAGCCCGTAGCCGAGATGATTTGCGTGCCGTTCTCGCCCGGTGCCCGCTCGATGCCGTCGATGCGGCCACAGATGACGGACGGGTCATTCATGTCGAACCCGTTGGGGTCGTGGGTCGCGGTCGCCATCCCCATCAGCGGCATCGGCATCACGCCCCACGTCAACGCGTCGAGCGCGATGGCTCGGCCGTCACCCGTGGACTGTCCCTCGATGACCATGACCGGAATCGTGAAGGCCGGACCCATGTTCGCCCCGCCCTGGACCTCGGGCGGCGGGTTCGAGTCGGCGGGGGCCATGACGGGGCCATCGCTCTGACCAGGCGTGACGTCGGTGGGTGCGAACGCGGCGACACTCCCACTCGTCTTGGCGGTGTCGTTCACCGGCACGGGCGGGTCAACATCGCCGCTCCCGTCCGAGTCGTCGCCTTCGGGGTCGCTCGGCGTCCCGACCCCCGAGTCGAAGTCCATCTCCTGGCAGTCGCAGTTCTGCATCTGGCACGGACCCGAGTTGTCGCCCTCGGGCAGGTCCTGGTGTGCGCTTGCCAGGTGCCCGCACCCGTCCGTCGTGCACACGGTGTTCGGGTCGACGTTCCCGTCCTCGTCGACGGGGTTGGTGACCGGCGTCGTGTTCGAGACGGCCAACTTCGCGGCCTTCACCACGGGGGCCGCGCTCGGGTCAGGGTTCACCGGCGACGGTCCACCTTCCGCGTCGGGCTTGTCCGGGGCGGGTTCGGTGCTTGCCTCGGTAGTCACCCCACTCGCCCCGGCCAACTTAAACCCGCACTGGTCGCAGTACGAGGCGTCCGTGTCGTCGTGCTTCGAACACTGAGGGCAGACGACCGTCTCGTCGGGGTCCTCCTTGTACGGTGCGGGCTCGAACCCGGTGCTGGTCAGGTCGAACCCGCACTGGTCACAGAAATGTGCGTCATTGTCGTTGCCCTTCTTGCACTCGGGACACGTAACCAACTCGTCGGGGTCGGCCTTATAAGGCTCCGGCTCGTAGGGCTTTGAGTCAGCGACCGGTGTGTCCTTCGCGGGCGGTGCCGCTGGTGCAGGTGCCGCTGGCTTCGCGGGAGGGGTCGCCAACTTCGACTCGAGCATCCAGTACGGCGGCTCATTGGCCGCACGGAACGCGGCGATGAGGTCAGTGCGAGGCATCGGCGTCGAGAGTTTGTAGGAACGCTTGGTCATAGTGGCCGTCCA
>JAEHJW020000802.1_pt1 | contig 47331 bp, 59 predicted proteins | sample 9271431 | NCBI WGS metagenome assembly JAEHJW02
AATTCTGATATTCATAACAGCGTGTTCCTGAAAGATTATGAAGGAACCCTGACAAGCTCCACAAAAGCCTATAATGATGCCATTGCAAGGTACCAGAGCGAGCTGAAGAAGTTTGCTGATGCTCAAGCCATCACAGGGAAAAAGGATGTTGTAAGCGGTGGAAACGTGCTTTCCGGCTTTGGTGCCGGAGCTGCCCTGGGTGCCGGCATTGGTGCGATTGCCGGAGGAGGGGTCCTCTCCATTCCTGCCGCTGCTGCCGGTGCCATAATTGGTGGGATTGCTGGCGCATTGGCTGGACTATTCGCCAAAAAGAAAAAAGATATCGTTGCTCCTCTGTTGGAAACATACAAGGATTTATATACTGAAGAAAAAGGATTTAATACGGCATTGGCTGAGACACTGATTACAAACAAACAAGTCACAGACGAAACGGCCAAAACACTTCAAAACCTTATCGATTGGAAGAAGGCCGCTGATGCCGCCACTGAACAATTGAAGTCTGTCATTGCGGATCTCACCGGAAGCCTGGGCAATGATTTAAGGGATGCATTGGTCACAGCCTTCCAGGATGGAACGGATGCTGCTGAAGCCTTCAAAGGATCTGTCAACAAGATTTTGGAGAACATCATGAGCAACATGATCTTCAACAAGGTATTCGAAGGAGCCTTCCAGAACCTGGAAAAGAGCATGGCTGCCAGCTATGGGACCGGAGGGGATCAGTCCTGGCTGGATGACTTTCAGAAATTCTTCTCACAGTCTCCGGAACTGATCAAAAACTTCAACCAGGGAATGAAAGACTTCCAGACATCCGCAAAAGATGCCGGTTTTGATGTGTTCTCCAAGACAACGGCCTCCACAACATCCAATTCAAGCCTGACAGGTCAGATTGCACGGTCCATCACAGAAGAGACAGGAAATGAGCTGGCCGGATTGTACCGGAGGGTGGCTGATGACACCAGGATTGTAAGAGATTACAACAAGATGGCTGTCAATAACCTGGTTGCTATTGAAGCCAACACGTTCAACACGGTCAAGGAACTGCAAAAGGCTCTTATTGAATTGCAAGCGATAAACAAGAACACACAGCAACCATACTCAGCCAAATTAGGAGGATAATGTCATGAGTGCATACAAGCTTAATGAGGTGGATCTTTCAGTTTACGGCATCATTGCCGGTCACTCACAGGGAAGCAACATTGCCGTGGCCGGCTGTTTTGACCTTCCTGCCAGGACAGGAAAATGCTTTCATGCCTGGGAGGAGACAGATGCCGTGGAGCCCTATGTTGACTCTGATGAGCTCTTCTTCGCTGGAAGGGATCTCATCTTCGAAGGGATGATACTTGGGACCATCCAGCAAGCCTCCACCTTGCTGTCATCGCTTTACACAGCCATAGCACTCTTTGATGACTATGTTCCCTTTGAAACACCTTATGGAAACTGGAATGTTACTGTGACAAGCATCACACCTGAATATCACAACGGAGTCACCAGTGTGACCATCAAGTTTAGGGAGCCCTGGGTATATCTTGCCTTTATCAATGGGGTGGATTTCAATCTTCCATCACAGGGATCCTCTCCTTATCTGATAGATTCCATTCCAATGAGCTCCCTGGGATTGTATGTGACACGGCCTATTGGTCACATGGATCTTCCCGACATGAAGGAATGTGACCTGACAATGTATGGAAAAGAGGCATTCAAACTGACCACCAGGACAAGCAAGACATTGACAATAGATGGATTTGTGGTGGGATCCTCACTGGATGAATTCATGACCAGGATCAAATATCTGTTGTACCTATTTTCCAAAAGCGGAACCAGGACCATCAAGCTGAACGATCAGTTCTCTGTTGTCTGTTTCGCGACAAAAGGATTCAGGGTGGGAGAGGTCCAGGTATTTGGCACAGGAGTCATTGCCAATTTCAGAATTGAGTTAATGGTAACATCTGTAACAATCTTGTAAGACATGGCAACTACAATTGACATCAAAAGGACCGGCAGGGGAATGAATGTCACAGTGGACATTGATGAGAGGACCGTGTTCACCAAGAAGCTGATGGGAGAGCACAGGATATCCTGTGAATTCGTTTCTGACACCATCCTGGACATCAAGATTGGAGACTACATCACACACAACGGTGAAGATTACACCATCAACCGGCTTCCTGCCATTGTACGCAACTCTTCCAAGTCACTCACTTATTCCATCTCCTTCGAAGCGGCCTATTATGATCTTTCAAAAAAGATCTTCATGTATGATGGCCTGGCTGACTTCAACTACAACCAGGGAGCAGAAGGATTTGTCACCAAGATAGTGGAGAATATCAATTCCATCTCATCCGGATGGACCGTTGGTGACATAGATGGATCCATCACAGGACTGGACCGGTCCTTACAATTTGCCAATGAGACATGCAAGACAGTCTTGAGCAGGGTGGCCGCGGCTTTTGAATGTGAATTCGATGTCCAGGGCAAAGAGATCTCCATCCTTAAAAAGATAGGAGCCACACAGCCGGCATACACACTGGAATATGGAGCTGACCATGGACTTTATAAGCTGGAGAGGCAGCAAGTATCGGACCAGAACATCATCACAAGAGTCTATGGCTTTGGAGCTGAAAAAAACCTCAATTATGGCTACAGAAACGGCTCCAGGAGGCTGATCTTCTCAGATCCGTTTGAAGGTACACCCTATGTGCAGAACGTGGATAAAATCGCCAAATATGGCATCATTGAGGGTCAATATACGAATGACAATATCTTTCCGAACAGGACTGCAACGCTGACAAGTGTGCACATTGAGACAGGAGGAGTGAGTGGATTCAATGAGACTTCCAGTTATCTCTGTGACACTTCCCTGGACTTCGATATCAACCAATATCTGATCCCAGGAATGACAGCAAAGATTGTTTTCAAATCCGGAGCTCTCAATGGTATTGAATTTCCGATAGCCAAGGTTGAAAATGCTTCTCCTCCTTCCGGATCCAAGATCTACATCAACTCCTACACGGATGAGCTGGGATATACTTATCCGAATTCCAATGCTCTTCCTGCCCAGGGAGATCTTTATACGCTGGTAGATATATCCATGCCTCAGTCATACATTTCAGCAGCTGAAACACTGCTTTATGCGGCAGCCAGGGACTACCTGGAAGAGAACTATGAACCGGCATTGGTTTACATCCTGGAGATGGATCCCAAATATGTCAAGGATAACAATGTGAGCATTGATGCCGGTGACAAGATTGTCATTGTTGACAGCGGATTGATTTATGGATCTGTGGCTGTGATACGTGTCTCATCCATTGAATATCCGCTTGTCAATCCTTACAAGATCAAAGCAACGATATCAGACACGGTGCCATATACCCTGACAGACAGGATTGTTAATGCCACAATTGAAAACACGCTGAACATTGCGTATCTGAACCGGCAGCAGAACAGCTCAGCCATAGGATCCACGTATGTGGAGCCGGCCATCATTGAATTCACGGATCAGCAGCGGCCGACAGTCATTGATTATGACAGCCTCTATTCCAAAAAGTATGGACAGAAGCCCATGATATCATTGATCATTAATAATCTGGATGGAACCAGGTTCAAATCAATGCAACAGCCACTCTTCACCACTTTCGCGGCCAGCTATACCATTGATGATCCTATTGACACGATATATTTTGAATTGGATGGACCAAAAACAGGATGGATTATAATTTCTAAGCCATGAAAAAATTACTTGCATTATTGACGTTTTTGATTTTGGCATTTTTTGTCAAATCACAAGATATTGTTCCACAAGATACTGCAATGCACTCTTTGGGACCGATCTATAATTTTAAATATTATACAAAGGATTCATCTGTTTGGATTTTCAAGGGGCTGAAATACCAGACTACAAAATTGGTTAGCAACAAACGGCTTAAATTCCTGATTGATTCCGTTTCGACTATTTCCAGAGGCAAAAAGCCTTATCATGGTATTGAGACAATTGGTGCAAAGTCTTTCAATAATACAAGCCATGTTTTCACTGTTGCTGCCGGTGGACTGACCTATTGGAACCAGGGACTCAAGCATCACAGCACAACAGCCAAAACAGTCGATTTGGATGATGTTACACTTGAAACGAATAAGCTATATTATATCTATTTCTCAGATACAACCGGAGTCCTGAGAGTGAGCAAATCGGCCTGGAACTTCAGACTGCACACGTTTGTGGCCACAGTGTTCTGGAACGGATCCATCGGTGCCATACAGGATGAGGACCACAACTATACCAGGGATCTTGATTGGCACATTTGGGCACACACTACCATTGGAACAAGATATATCACAGGACTGAGCCTGATTGCTCCAACAGTTGGATCTCCTTCCACATTGACGATCGGTGCAGGAACGGTCCAGGATGAAGATAACGATGTCACCATAAGCCAACAGACAACCATGAGGGGGTGGCATTTAGCCAGTGCCGGAGTATATACATTTGAGAATTATTCTTTGCCCTATTTGGGAACCACAGGTGCACCGAAATACCTGGACACGGACACATATCAGCTGACCACTTTCAATTCCAGTAAATATTGCAATTATTGGGTCTATGCCTCCAATGATGAAACGGTTCCGATATATGTCATCCCTTCACAAATTCCGGATCCATGGTCCAATCTTGCAGAAGCCAGGGCTGAGACAGCTCCTAACCTGGCAAGTTTGAACTTGAATCCTGAAATGAAGATCCTCTATAAGTTGACCTATTCAGGAAACGGAGTCCACGTGGAGTCAACGGATTACAGAAACAGTTCTCCATTACCGGCAGGAGGATCCTCCAGTACAACAGCAGGAGCTGTGTCCTTCCTTCCGTATGGGGGCATCACTCAGACAACAGTTCAGAAAGCAATTGAGCAGCAAAACGACTCATTATTTCATCATGGACATCGTGGCCGTTTGCCTTATTACTCCTCGGCTTCAGGATTAGATACGACAGGGATATTTTGGGATGCAACCAATAAACGGATTGGCATAAAAACTGTTGTTCCAGATTCTACTTTGACGGTTACAGGAGGCGGACACTTTACAAGCGGAATACTTGCCAATAAGTTTAAAAAGATCGGAGGAACCGCAACTCAGTTTATGATGGCTGATGGGGCAGTGCGTGATACTGTTTATATTCCAAGGGCAACAGCATATTCTGCATTTGCTCCAATAAGTGGAAGTGCTAATTACATTTGGAATAACGACGTTTCAGCTCAAGCCGCAAATCTATGGATAACTGGAACCGGAAAATATGAATTATCAGTTTATACAGGGGGAGAGTTCCGATTCAACAGAGGGCAAAGAGTAGGAGCATACCATGCAGATCATACAAATGTAGGAACGAAATACACGTATTTTGGAAACTTCATAGGCTCAACCCATACAGGGATGAGAATTAACACTACTTGGGACGGATCGTATGAAGATGAGGATATAAGTTTTAATGTTCATGATGGCGGAACATTGGCTGGTGAGGTAATGCGTATTTCCAAATTATTCCGCGTTGGCATTGGGACTGAAGAACCCTATAGAAAGCTTGATGTAATTGGTACATATTCAGATGCTTCTCTCACTTATAGCAGTGCTGGATTGGCTTCTATTATGGCCTTCCAACATTCAGGAATTAAGATTGGGGCACAATTAGCATCCCCATATTCTGTTTGGATTCAAGGAACTCACCAATCAGTAAGTGGAAATGCTTATCCAATTGCTTTGAATCCATTAGGAGGTGATGTCAGTGTTGGGGTGATTGCTCCATTGGCTAAAATGCATATTTACAGCAGTGCCTCGCTTGGAGTCCCAACAAAAGGATTATTAGTTGATGCAAATGTTACAAATGGCTCATATCCTTTGGACATTGGATACACCAGTGGAGACACCCATTATCCTTTTGCTGTTGTTGATGACAATGGAAAATTTGGGATACGAACATATTCAATTGATTCAACTTTAACTGTTAATGGAAGCGGTCATTTCATTAAAAGTTTGCGTGTTGATAGTGTTTTGAATGTTCGTAATACTTTGCAATACGGACGTGCAATAATTTCAACCTCAAACGCAAAAACGAGTAATGCATCTAATGCAAATAATTCAGCGTTGCATTTATCGACAAAAGAATCGGATACACCATTCGGGGCAAAATTTGTAATTGTAGGGAATAGCGATGCAACAAAAAGATACTTGTCAATTCAAACTGGAGAACATGCGGTCGCAAATAATGGGAATATTCTTCTGCAATTAAGTGGTGGAAACGTAGGAATTGGTGGTGCATTATATCCTGTTGCCAAGTTGGAAATTAATAATCCACTTGCCACTATTGAGGGGTTGAGAGTTCTACAAACAACAACTGCAAGAACTACAACTGGAATGGCTTTAGTTCATATTTATGATGATTTAGTTGGCACAACGCAACCGTCATTAAAAATAACCCAAAATGGAACAGGAGATGCTTTTCAATATAGTGATGCCGGAACAATAAAGTATGTTATAAAGGATGGTGGAAACACAGGAATTGGCAATTCTGCACCCTATTATAATCTTGAAGTTGGTGATTACACAACGGCTTCCGGTAGTGCTGCATCAAATATTGGAACAATAGTTGCTTCAGGTAGTGAGGCATTTGTTGGATGGGGGGACAGGCAGTATCAATATGCTGACAGGTCTCAAGTTTGGGGTTGGTATGCTACAGCATATCATACGCACTTGTGGGATGGGAAATATGGTAAAAATGCTATTACACTCACGGCAAACACTAATTGGGTTGGGTTAGGTATGCCTGAACCATTATATCCTTTGCATATTTACAGGGCAACCGGAAATGTAGTACAAGCGATTGAAAGTGGGGATGGGATCACTCAAATGTTTTTTAAAACTAATGGAGATCTTAGAGCCTATTTATCGCATTCTCCAACTTCAAATACTTTTGATATTGTAGGTTCAAATACTGGAATGGATGTTAATATCTATTCAGGTAACGAAGGTGGCCCATACTTCACTGTAAAAGCAAATGGCCAGATTGGTGTGGGCATAATTAGTCCTATATCTGGCTCTCTGCTCCATGTTGTTGGAAATACAACAGTCGGTAATGCTGTTGCTTCAACCAATGTGGCACTAAATATCAATGGAGTCGTTTCAAAGGCAGCAAAAATTGTATTTCAACAATCTGGAAATGATAAATGGTTGATCGGAAACGGAGCAGCGAGTGAGAATAACAAGTTTGAAATATACAATGGAGTTACCGGAGTTCTTCCAATTTCCATAGATAATTCAACTGACATTATTACCATTCCAAAACAACTTACATTAACTCAAGCCACAGGGACTTCGCCACTGGCTGTAACTTCTACAACAGTTAACACCAATCTAAATGCCGACATGGTGGATGGAGTTCATCTATCAGGAATAGCACAAGTTGGATCAGGAACGGCAGACTATCTTCCTATTTGGACAGGAAGCGGATCAACAACTACGCTTGGGAATAGTGTCTTACAAAAAGTTGGATCAGACATACACTGGACGGCAGCAGGAAGTTTCAAGTGGGGTCATGCCGGACAAGGAATTTATTTAAGTCATTATAATGTTGGTGCAGAAGCAGCACTTATCAGTCAGTTAACTGGTAATTACATCCAGCTTGGAAGCGGAAATTGGGATGGTGTGCTGATAGCTGAGACCGGAGAGAAAGTTGGTATTGGAACCCTAACCGCAATTCCAAAAGGGAATCTTGCTATCAATAATCAAAGATCCGTTGGCACAAATCCTCTTACCTATACTGCCACAACAGGGGTTATAGGTCAAGCAGTAATAAATGCATATTATGCAAGTGGAACAGATGGATATGGGCCATATCCAAGGTATCTTGATATTGCTTCAATAGGTAGTCCTGACGGAACAAATGGTGGGGGTAATATACGTTTTTTAACCAATCCAAAGGCAGAAAGTTCTCCAGCGGTTGAGAGAATGCGTATCACTTCCAATGGAAACGTTGGAATTGGAATGTCAAACCCTCCGGCATCGCTTGGAGTTACAGGGGACATTTATGCCAATATGTATGTTTACAGTGGAGGATATTGGCTTGGGGATGGTAGTACAACTCCTGTTTATGATTTACGTAGATATGGAATGTATGCTGATGGGGACATACTTAAATTTAGATCAGGAACAAGTAGTCAGGGTGAGCAGGTAAGAATGGCTATTGTTGGATCTAATGGTCGGATTGGAATGGGTACTATTAGTCCTTATAATCCCCTTGAAATTAAAGCTGCAAATTCGGGATACAATTCTGCTCCTCAATTAAGGGTATCATCGGGGGTTGCAAATGATCGTGCTGAAATTGTTTTTTCAGATAACCTTAGTTCTAATGGCCTGATTAGTTATTACCCTCATGCCGTAAATGGAAGTGCATATTTTTCAATATCCGCATCCTATCCAAATGTTGAAACAGATTTCGTAATTCGTGGAGGCAAGGTTGGTGTAAATGTTTTAAATCCACAAATATCATTAGCCGTTGGTGACGCAAGTTTTGGAATTTCAGGAATAAGCCAGGCCACCCCTCCATCCGGTTTAGGATATGGTATGTTTCCTTATTCAGGAGTTGGTCTTGGTTTTTACTCATCCGCTTCCTCATCAACTCAGGGGATCGGATTTTGGGTGAAGAATGGTTCTGCTTCTCCAAATGAATCTGTTAGATTTTCGGCAGATGGGAAGGTTGGAATTGGCTCTGTTTTGCCAGGTGGTCGCCTTCACATTTATACAACGGCAAGTGGTGCATCTGAGAAAGGCTTATTGATTGATGCAAATGTTTCATCAGGCTCTTATCCGTTTGATATTGGCTATTCAAGCGGAGGAACGCACTATACATTAATGAACATGAACGATAATGGTTATGTCGGGATTGGAGCCGCTTCACTCACCGCAAAATTAACCATTGGTGCAGGAAATATACATGTCGATAAAGGTCAGCACATTGGTCCATACACTTCCGGACACGTAAATGTCGGCACGAAAAATACAACATTTGGTTCTTATATGGGAGGCGGTCTGTCGGCAGGAATGACCGTTGTAACCGAATGGGATGGAACGTATGATGATGAATACCTGACTTTCGGAACGCACAATGGTGGGCAGACTATTGGAGAAAAAATGCGCATCGACAAGGATGGCAATGTGTCAATTGGAACTACTAGTGCAGGAGGCTATCTGTTCTATGTAAACGGAACAAGTTATCATAATGGAGCAGTAACAGGAACATCATTTGTAAAAACAGGCGGAACATCAGCGCAGTATTTAATGGCTGATGGAAGCGTATCAACTGTTGCTGGTTCAACCTACAAAGGTGAGGTGAATGGAAGCAACGGAACTCCGGTTGGTGGAGGTGGGGCATTGGCAGATGGAACCGGAACAACAGGTTGGTATTATGCCTGTTCAACGGCAGGAACATATAACTATGGATCAGGAAATATTACGTTGGCTGTTGGTGACCAATTGTATTATAATGGTTCCATTTGGCTAAAAATTCCGGGAGCAGGTTCTTACACATTACCAACAATGGCGTCAGGAACAAAAGGAGGTGCAAAATCAGGTACTTCCATGCAAGTAAATTCTGAAGTTCTTGATGTGGCAAGCAGGGATTTTGGAGACATTACCACATCGAATACCGGAGCCACTTGGACTATTGATGAACTTTCCTCGGCAACATGGGCAGGAAAAGTTTCAGATGAAACTGGAACAGGAAGTATGGTATTTAGCAATTCGCCTGTATTCACCACTCCGAATATTGGCAGTGCTACAGGTTCCGTTTCAGGTTCTTCTGGCTCCGTTACAAATTCGGTGACTTTTACTACAACTGGGGGAGCATCAGCAGGGACAACTTTCAATGGTAGTGCAGCAAGAACAATAGACTATTCAACGGTGGGTGCGGCTGCTTCAAGTCATAGCCACGGAAATATAGCATCAGCAGGAAGTATTGGAACAACAGCAGGGTTGCCAATAATAACCACTACAAGTGGAGTATTGACTACAGGAGCGTTTGCTGGCACTGGTTCTGCAATAACATTTGCCCATAGTGACCACACTCATGATTATACCGCCATCTATGATGCTATTGGGGCGGCATCAACATCTGTTTCAAGCCATGAATCAACCTACAACCACAGCCATTATAATACTGCCTATGATGATAGAATGAAGTGGGACGGTGGAGGTGGAGCATGGTTGACAGCATCAACGGCAAGATCAACCCTTGGTCTTGTTATCGGAACCGATGTATTGGCGTATCGTACATTTGGCACTGCCGCCAATAATAATACCGGAGATTTTGATGCAGCAGGAACGGGTCATACGGAAGCAACTGCACATGTATCGGCTCATGAATCAACATATAATCACTCAAATATTGCTACGGCATACACTGATAGGTTAAAATGGGATGGAGGATCGTATGGTTTAAACACTACAACAGCATGGACTTCGCTTGGATTGGGAACTGCTGCTGGTTATAATTATGGGGATTTTGCAACATCAGGACATAATCACGATGGAACATATTTAAAGCTTTCCGGAGGAACTCTAACCGGAACCCTGTATGGAACATCAGCCAGCTTCTCTTCAACTGTTACGGCATCCAATACTATTCTCTCAGACATACGGTTAAAGAAAGATATCAAGCCAATTGAGTGGAGCAACCTGGAAAATCTTGATAAGGTCAACTGGATTCAATATACATCCATTAATGATCCGGAAGGAAGGCAAAGATATGGAGTGGCAGCCCAGGAGCTGGAGAAGATCCTGCCGCAATTCGTGTTCACAGCTTCTGATGATATGAGGACCAAAAGTGTCAATTATATGGACCTTTTGATTGCCAAAATAGCTCAAATGGAAAAGGAGAAGAGGCAGGCGAATGATACTATAAAATCCCTGGAAGACAGGATCCAGAAGCTTGAAAATAGGTTTAAACCAGGTGGAAGCTTAACACATACAGAGTTGACAATATCAAATACTTCTCAGCCATGAAAAAGATAATCATTCTGATCATTTTACTCTGGTGCGGATCACTCACTACAAATGCTCAATCGGTTCCTGATAGTGCAACTGGATGGAGCCTTCAGGACGTTTATGATGCCGTAAGCCAGTGGGCAGAAGTCATTGATTATCCCATGACAGCTGACCTTCAAAGCTGCTTTGATGCTGCCGAATACATTGCCGAGGTGTATGCTGATAATTTTGACCATTACTGGTACACTTACTATTATGCATTGTATGGAGCAAAGAATCTTTTGATGTTCCGAAATTATGCCGGAAGTATTGTAATTCCAACGGTAACCACAGCGAATATCACAGCCGGAACAACAACGGCTGATGGAGGTGGAAATGTCACTTCCGGAGGTGGCGCACCTGTTACCGCCAGAGGAGTGTGTTATTCCAGTACTTCTTCTTACCCTGATATATCAGGACCTAAAACATCTGATGGAACCGGAACAGGAACATTCACCAGCCATATCACCGGATTAACCTCTGGAACAACTTATAACGCTCGAGCTTATGCAACAAACATAATCGGAACAGCATATGGTGCCGTTGTCACTTTCACTCCCGGATGTCGGCCAGGTGGATTATCTACCTATACACTTTACTCTGTTTACAATAGTGTAACGGTTATCGGAACGATGTTCTGTCATACGAATTGGGATTATCACGGAGGTACATGCACCGGATTTACAGTTCAAGGACCAGCAATACTTACCAACGACTGCCAGCTTTATTTAGGTACCGGAACTGATTGTTCTGTACCTGATGCTGGTGATTACATTCTTGAGTCTGGAGGTGTTGTTTACGAGGTACAGGTTGATGCCAGCGGTCATTTCTTCTATTATCCATGCTAAAATTCAATATTATGAAAAAGTTATTCACCTTATTAATGCTCATACTCCTCCTGTCCTGCACAAAAGAGAAAGCGTCTGTTGATTTATGTCCGGTCTGTGAATATCAAAGTTCAGCCATTCAGATGAAGTCAAAAACCTTCGTTTGCAGAACCCAGGATAATTGCATGATCTGGAAAGAAACCTACGTCTGCACAAATTGCGGATCACCTTACGAATTATTCAGAACCATAAAAATTCAATAGCCATGAAAAATCTCATCTTCATTTTTTTACTCTTCTCCCTGACTCTTCAGGCGCAGAAGTACAAAATCACTCGCTACGAACAGAAAAGCGATGCACTATTTATCTGCATCAACCATAAGGTAAAGCCTGTTTACATCGAACATTTCTTCACTGAAGCTGAAAGGAAAGACTCTATTTCCATTCTCCATACCATTGAAGGATTGGTTGCAGAATTGTTGATCAAGGCTGATAATTATGTTGATCCAGAGAAGTTTGTAAACCGCATCAATAAGGCAGAGAGAATGAAAACAGACAGCGCTCGGATATTCCAGCGAAAAGCGGCATTATTGGCGCGAGCATTGGTAGTTAAAGACTCTATTGCCAAGGTAGCTGTGGAAGCCGCAAAATATCAGCCGGTCCTCAATACGACTGAACCTGTAAAAACGGATCCACCATTGATTCCATAAGCAGGAATACAGCTCCAGGGTGGTTGTTCAAAACTTCTGCTTTGAGCTAATCATATATTTTTTAACTTATTGTGTGGCAACAATACTGCAACCATGACAGAAGAACTAAGAGATATATACGAAGGTGACAGAGCACATTATGATATAATCCGTGCGATTATAAAGGATGAATTCAAGGCATTTGACATCAATTCGATGATTGACAAAAAAGTCAGGGAAAAAATGTCACCAATTTATTGGATGTTTGGGATCCTGGTCGTCATTTATATAGCTGTCGCGGCACCATTGACCGGAGCTGTTATAAGCAACTCCTCCTCCATAAGCACAAAAGTGTCAAAGGATGAACTGGATGCTGTTGTGAAGGAACGTGAAAGAGATTATCTTAAAAAGTTTGATTATTACCAGATTGAAAAGGATGAGCACGACATGATGAAGGAAGCCTTCATTGCTCCTGTAGATGCCTTAAAATTGGAAGTGATCATAAACAGGATAAACGAAAATATCTCCAATTCACTTGGATTCAGGTATGGTACAACAAGAGGAATTGAATCTAAGAAATAATGTTTGGATTTAAGATCATACGGAAGAAGAAGCTGGAAGAACTTAAAATGGAGATCCGGATCCTGAAAACCAGGATAAGAATCTTTGAGGAAGGGAAGAAATGATTTCATCTGATGATTGTTACAGAAAATATGGACCGCCAAGCGGATCCAACAAATGGATGACTCTGTGGGATGTTCCACCAGAGCTGGAGATTGGAGTTATTCCAAAGAGGATATATTGCAACAAGGATCTCATAGGTCCGTTGTCAGGAGCTTTCAAAGCACTGATCCAAACCGGAAATGTCCAGGAGTTAAAGACCTGGGATGGTTGTTTCAATATCCGGACCATCAAAGGATCAGACAAGATGAGTCTCCACTCCTGGGCAATCGCTGTGGACCTGAATGCCTTCGAAAATCAACTTGGATCCATTCCAAGACTTTCTGATGGATTTGTTCTCTGCTTTACACAAAATGGCTTTGACTGGGGAGGTAAGTTCTCCAGGCTAGATGGCATGCACTTTCAACTCAAAAAAATATAATATCATGAAAAAGCTTTTGAAAAGAGTGTGGGCATTCATTGCCGGAGTATTCAACCGGCTGGAAGATGAGACAAAAAAACTGGTTCCGGTGGCCATCAATGTGGTCCAGGGGATCAAGAATGTCATGGACAGTCCTGTTGATGATGTCATTCTGACTATCATTGAAACGGCCATCCCTGGCGAAGCAGATGATATCCTGATCGAGAAGATCAAGAATGTCGTGAAAGAGTGGATCCCAAAGATCCTGATGGACCTGAAGATGGTGGAGTCAATTGCCAACATACAGGACCAGAATGAGCAGCTGAAGGCTATCCTGGCACAGTTCAAACTGAGCAGCGATGAGACAAAGAATATCTTCTATCATGGCCTGTCCTGTTTGATCCTGGAGAAGCTTGCAGATGGAGAATTGAGCTGGTCAGATACCATTGCCATCAATGAATACTATTACAAAAACTATGTCAAAAAATGAAGATTCCTTCATTTCAGATCAATGTTGCTTCAACTTTTAAATTCATAAAAAAATTATGTCATGAAAAATTTTCGCTGGATTTTATTTTTCGCGGTGATAGCCATGTTGATATCACCATTCCTGGTCCTTGCACAGTCACCAGGACAAGTAATAGTGGAACAGGGACCTGGACTGTTCCAAAAGATCGGATCCTGGATACAGGACAATGTGTTGGGAGTCCTGATCACCTTCCTGGTGGGGATCCTGGCACAGCACGGATGGACCCTGGTGATCAAAAGGCTGGCCAATAAGGGTGCAATTGTCACCAAAGAGATCGGTGAATTCTTCACTGATTCATCCAATTTTATGAATGTACTGGACAATGCCATCAAGGATGATGGAAAGATTGACCAGAACAGTGTGAAAGAGGTCCTGGCTGCCGGCAAGGAAGTGCTGGCTGAAGGCAAGGATGTAATTATATCAATTAAACCTAAAAATGATAGTATATGAAACACTTTTTGATCGTTGTGATGCTTTGCATGGCCGGCAGTTTATTTGCCCAAAAATCAGGCCATATTGACTACAACAAGCTGATCCAGGCAATGCCTGAAACAAAGGCGGCAGCTGAAGAGCTGAAAAAGACACAAACTTCTCTCAATGCCAAGCTTACGGACATGCAGAAGGAACTGCAAGCAAAGAGCCAGGCACCAAAGGAAACAAATGAAGCTCTGGCCAAAGCCCAGGAAGAGGAGATCAGTGCCCTCAATGCCAGGATATCTTCCTTCCAGCAGACTGCCAATGAGCAGATCCAGAAGGAGCAGAACAAGTTGTTCACTCCCATAGTGGAGAAGGCAAAGAAAGCACTGGCAGAAGTGGCCAAATCACAAGGATTGAGATATGTTTATGAAGTGAATGACCTTTTGTACTATTCGGATGATTCGGTGGATCTGATGAAGCCTGTGAAGGAAAAACTTGGTATAAAAGAATAGGACATAGCTGTTTTTTTAATTCTTTTTTGTAACTTGATAAGGTTAGTTCAGAGGTAGGTTAGGTTAGTTTTTAGTTTGGTGTGAAGAGTCCTGGTTGATCCCATCTCCAGGACTCTCTTTTTTTGGCACTTCCTTCACAAAAAATGGATGAGAGGAGAGGAGCTGGGCATTCTCTTCCTGGCTGATCTTGATGTATTTCAGGAATGACTTTTCTGTCCTGTGGCCGGTTATCTTCATGATAGAGATGGCAGGAATGCCGGCAATGAACATGTTGGTGGCTCCGGATCTCCTGGCTGTGTGAGTGCTCACCCAGTCACATTTTTCCTTGGTCCTTGTGATTCTCTTTCCTTTTTCAAACCTGGTAAGAGAGACTGGATCCGTTATCTTCGCGAACTTGCAGATCTTCTTGATGTGCTTGTTGATCTTCTGATCACTGATCTTCCTGGAAAAATCAAATCCATTGTCAATGATCTCCTTGACAATCCAATGGACCGGAATGACCACGGCCTTATCTCCTTTGGCTGTCCGGATCCTGATCTTGTTATCCCTGATGTTCATTTCTTCAATCCTGGAGAAGTCAGATACACGAAGGGCGGTGAAAGCTCCAATGAGGAACTTGCACCTGGCACCGTTCAGGGCATCCACCTTGAGCTTGGCGAGCTTGGGTGTAAGGTGTGGGAATTCCTTCATGACAAATGGCTCGTCAACGACTGCACGGTGAAGGGCGGTGAGCTCTTCCAGGGTGAGGTATATGTTTTCGGCCTCCATCTCCACCTTCCGGAAGTCTGGATCCTGGTGGCCGGTCATCCCATGGATGCCGGAACTGTTGTCCATGAACACCTTGATATTTTTGATGATGGTCCCGAAAGTGTTGGGAGAGTGGATCCTGCCACTCTTAAAAACAAATGCCTTGAACTGGGTATAAAACTGTTCATTGATATCCGAAAACTGAAGGATCCTTTTTTCTTCCTTCTCAAAGGCTTCGATCCAGTTGATGGCTGTCTGGTAAACATTTTTGGTGCCGGTGCTCCGGTCACATGTCTCCTTGTAATTTTTGGCAAACTCCAGGAAGGAGGTTTTGGATGGCTTCTTCCTGCCGGATCCATAAGCTTCTGCTTGCAAGGATGCACGGAATTCTTCCAGGGTGGGAACCTCAAACTTCATGGAATACTGATTTAAGACACTTTTAACGTGTTTCTCCCAAATGTCAAGCCTGACATTGATATCGGATCCATCAGGGAATACACGGCCTTCTTTGCACCGCTGCCGGTCCTTCAGCCAGTGGTTAGGATCCACACTTTCACCAGTGGGATATTTATACCTTTGTCCCTTGTACCTGACAATAATCTGGATGGATGTGCTATCTTTGTTTTTGTCCTTGAGAAAAAACATTTTTCAATTTTAAAGTAAAAATAATGATTCAAAAGTTGGGGGAACGTTTTGGGGAACGTTTTTTTCAAAAAGAATCTTTTTTCTGTCTGAATTTACAATTGTAAACAGATATATAACAAAAATAATCAGACAGATAAGAAATTCTGTGTGTTCGAATTTGTCCCCGGTGGGGTCACATTAATGGCACTTAATACGTTGATTATTAAGTGCCATTTTTTTTGGGGGGAACGTTTTGGGGAACGAATTTGTAAAATTGACAAAAATACGATGGTTTTTGGTGGTTTTTGTGGCCGATCAGTTCAGGCAAACTTCTCCCAGGTATTGGTTGCCTTCCTGGTAAATAACGAAGGCAACATACTTAAGTTCCATGTCACTTCCGGCTCCCAAATCAATGACAGACTTTTCACCGGAGATGACCGGATCCTCCGGCTTCTCACTTTTCTTTTTCAACGGTAGCATGATTTTTAATTGTTAATCAGATCCAATGTCAACTCTGTTGATGCATTCAAGCATGTTTGCAATCAGCTCATCATTGATCTCTTTGAGCCTCTTGTTGAATATCTCCTTGCCCTGGTAAACCCTGTAACTTTGAACCAGCCAGAATTCCTCATGGTTCAGCTGGTTGCTCTTGGCTTGTTGCAAGGCATAGAAGATCCGCTTCTGGTCCTTCCGGATGTGATAGGTCATATCCCTCACACCAATGGTTGTTCCGGACCACTCTATGGTTGTGAGGTAGATCTCAGCAAACCACTCCCATTTTTCAAAGATCTCCTTCAGCGACACATCCAGGCAATAACCGCTGTCATTCATCTGCAACAGGTCAAACCTGTCAGTCAGCTTCATGACATCTTTAAATTTTGCGGACCTGGATTCTTTAAAGGAAATTCTGATCATTGGTGATTGAATTCACTTATAAGTTAGAAAAAAATCGATATTATAAAACAACGTTAAGGTGCCATTAAAATATATTCAAGGTATACCTTAGACACTGATTTGTAATTATATAGGTGCAGACTGCAACGGCCAACGGATGAGGTTGCACTTGTGATAAACTCCAAATATCCCCAGCCTAAAGCAAGTGCCCTATTATTATTACTTTGATCATAATATGCCTTTTGGCTTGCATCTGTGGCCATACCAGACCAAACCTTGCCTTCAGGAAGAGGTGCTTTTATTTTGTTTTCAAGATTAGTTTTTTCTTGTAAAAAATATAAGTATGGAGTTAGTGCCACGGTGCCGGTTTGAACACTCCAACCTTTAGTATATGCACCAGCGTATAATTTTCCACTTTTAAAATAGTAAGTATAAAAATCACCAGACTTATTATAAGTTACCGTTGTCAGTCCAGCATTGTTTGGCTCAACATAAGGAATCCCAACAAGTGAGCCATTTATACTATTTCCCATATTTGATTCAGCCTCCTTTATGGTGGTTTCAGTATCTCCCCAAACGCCAAACTGAAAATCAGATTCCAGGGAATTGAATTTTGTCTCTAGGCTAAATGAATCAAAAGATCCTCTTGTGATTTTAAGGCGGACCGTATATGAACCAATACTTGTGGGAAACGTTGTGACAGCTTTAATTCCTATACCTGATTTTGATTGACCTACTTGTTGACCATTATAAAAAAGGCTCCATTCATAATTGATATTTCCGGTTGAATCAGTTAATACAGCAGTAAGGGATATTGTATGGCCAATCACCACATCATCTTGGCTTTTTTTAATATTGGTAATTTCAAAAAGCTTAACAGGATCTTTTACTACAGGGTTTAAGTCAGTTGATTCTTTCGAACAATTCAAAAAGAATATAGATGATAATATTAGAAAGATTAGGTTTTTCATTGATTATATTTTTTATTCACACTTCTGCATTGTAGTATTCAGGTTTAGATTCTTTTCTCCAAATTATTTTTAACCAGTATTTCGGTGGCGGGTGCTCCGGGGGTCCTCAGCAAAATCATTTATTTTTTTGGTTAGAGAGGCAATAAGTTCTAAATGTTCTACGTGCTGTTTATTAAGCCTTTCAATTTCTTTCTCCAATTGAGCACAGCGTATACAATCTTGTTTACTTTCTTGTTCTCCAGACAGGAAAAAAGTAAGACTTTTATTTATTGATTTGGCAATCCTCTCTAAAACACCGGTTTTAATATCTTCTGTTTTCAACATGGATTGAAGGTTCTGAGGAGTTTCATCCATTGTTAAAGCTATGTCTTTCAGCTTATAACCATTTGCAAATAGAATACGTTTGACAGTCTCCCCCTTCATAAATACATAAATATGTTGTACAACATAAAAAATAAATAAAGATTTTACTTTATATATAAAGAATACACTTTATATTTGTTAAGAATTTTAACAGACCACACAAAAAAAACACCGTTATGAACACACCAATCGTAACCTCAGCAGCTCCAATGAGCAACCAAAGCAGGGGCCAGATAAAGGCCGGCCAAACCATCAGGGTGGAATCATTATTTGATTTTATCACCTTGAAAGTAAAAGACGTGACACCAACAGGGTTCATTATCACAGAAACTCCTGATCCATTCACTGGCAGACGTTTGTACCACATTTCGGACGTTTGTTAGCAGAGGTATTTATGCTATCAAATGTAATTCAAAGCATTGAAATAATCAATTACATAAATCATTTAAAATGGAAGTAACAGAAAAAGTGGAGAAGCCAACGTTTGTGAGGGCTTTGAAAAAATTGAATGAGGATGAAAGAGTATTAGTTACCAAGTTGATTTGTGAGAGAAATAAGTGGTCAGCTCCACTATTCACCATGAAGAAACAAGGTGACAGGGGACTTACTCCAATGGAGAAAGATGTTGTTGTGACCGCGTTCCGGTTAATGGGCTTGGATGCTTTCAGTGGAGATACTTTAAGTCATGAAAAATAATGGAATTAGCAAAACTGAAGATGCCGTTTTCCGGCTCAAGATGCAAGGATTCTCACAGAAGGAAATTGCATACAAGACTTTCCGGTCACAGTCTACTGTTCAGGCACACCTCCGGAATATCTATCACAAGATAGGAGTACAAAACGAGATTGAAGCTTACAACTGGTACCTGGAGAATAAACTTCACATCGATATCAAAAGAATGCTTCAAGTGGGTGCCTGTCTTTTCCTCCTGCTATTCATTGAAATCAAAGGCTCAACAGACATCAGGAGGCCACAGAGAACAAGAATACCATATAGAACCGAAATCAGAACAAGAAACACAAAAAAAGAAGTAGCATGAACGAGATAGTTTACAAATCAGCAAAAGGCAATCCGGTTACAAATTCGCTACTGGTTGCTTCGAAATTTGAGAAGGATCATAAAAATGTTATTCAAGGCATCAAGAGCTTACTTCTCACTGCTGAAAATTCAGCCGTGAAAAATATGTTCGCTGAGACACACTACCATAACTCAAGAAATCAGAAGCAGCCAATGTATGTGATGAACCGCGATGGATTCTCACTCCTGGTCATGGGATTCACAGGAGAGAAGGCTTTAAACTTTAAAATTGACTTCATCGAAGCTTTCAACAAGATGGAAACAGCCATGAAGTCTTTGGATCCTGCCAACCTTACCAAGTTGGAAATTCTTCAAATGGCCATTGAATCCGAAAACAAAGCCATTGCCCTGGAAGCAGAAAACAAATCACTCAAGCCAAGAGCAGAATTTGCGGACCGGTGCCTGGATACTGAGAACAAGGTCGACATCGGACAGGCTGCAAAACTGTTGAAGCTTCCATTTGGTCGAAACACTTTCTTCAAGGTACTCCGGCAAAAGGGGATATTCTTCAAAAATCGTAACGAGCCCAGGCAGGAATATATCGAAAGAGGATACTTTGAACTTAGGCAGCACCTGGTACCAACAGAACACCATGGAGATCTTTCTGTCACAAAGGTCCTGGTGAATCAAAACGGCCTATTCTGGCTTTCCAAACAATTCGGATCCAATTTCAAAGAAGGTATTCCAGCCTTAAAAGTCAGCTAACTATGGAAAGAGAAATTATCTATAAAGCCACGGCCGCTGAACTCAGGGAAGCATTCATTGAGCCAATCAGAAGGGAAGTAATTGCCGAACAGAAGGCCAGACTTAATGGCACCCTGATTGATGTCGACACCCTGGCCAAGATCCACGGAGTCCATCCTGACACTGTTTACAACTACCTCAAGTCAGGTGATATCATGTGCGAACCACGGCTGCCAAACGGAAAATGTCTTTTCAGACTTGGCAATGCCATTGAAATAGACTTCAGACAACTCAAAAGAAATTTAAAAAAACCTAAATCCATTAGTCATGAAAACTTTTAAAGAAAACGATCTGATCAATTTGATCATTGCCGGTATCTTTTTCGCTGCCGTCATTTCATTCGGAATTTTAATTGTCAAGCTGGCTCTCAAAGCTATTTACTACATGGTTGACAACATTGACTGGTACAATTTCGGATGGACCGTTGTGGGATATGTTGGATTCATCCTTCTGATTTATGGCACTTATAAATTCCTTGGCCATGATGCTGAAAGAGATAGGATCTGCGAGCTGACAGACATGGAACGGAACAAGCAAATGATGGAAACCATGGAGCAGGATGCCTCTTATTACGTTGGACACCCGGCAAAAAAACAACCTCAAAAACAAAAACAATGTGCGGAATCTGTGGAGGTTATATGAGCAGCTTGTGTCCGGAGTGTGGCTTTCATGATGATGATAATGAACCGGATGAACCGGAATACAATCCGGAAGATGATGATCCTGATTGCATATAAAAACACTACACAACCATGAATGCAGAAATTGAAAAGATCCTACAGGAGAAAGACAAGCTCATCAACAATTTGATGGAGTTGGGAGACACCCTTATTGCCAAACTCAGGGCAATGGAAACACGCAACGCACAACTTGAAAAGCTTTTGAAAGAGTACCAGAACAAGGCAGAATTTGATCTGACCTTATACGATGAAACACTTGACAGAATTAATAATTAACACACCAAAGATGGAAACACAAGAAATCTACAAGATTGAGAAGGCTGTCACAACTTATGAAACAATTGAATTAAGACTGCCACACTTCACAAAAAGCCCTTGTCATGTCAACAAGGTGATCAATAAAGATGAGTGCATACATGTATGTTTTGGCAAGTATGTAAATCCATCCATTCAGATCACAGGTGCATCAATGGCTTTTAACACCAATACCGAAGAATGCACCGAAGAGGAATTCAACAAGCACTTTAATGAGACACTTCAATATTTAACACTTAAAGCACTTTAAACAAAAATGGACACACCTGCTACACAAACAGAAAACAGACAAATTACGGTCAAGCATTTGCTGGCCCAGGATTCCTACAAAAACCGTTTCACTGAGATCATGGGAAAGAAAGCCCAGGGATTCATCAGCTCAGTGATCAATGTCAGTTCATCATTAGAATTGGCAGCATGCAACCCAAACTCAGTGATCATGTCGGCAGTAGTTGCCGCCACACTGGATCTCCCTATTGACAAAAATCTTGGATTTGCTTACATCATTGCCTACAAGGATAATAGCAACAATCCGATTGCACAGTTTCAGATTGGATACAAAGGATTCATTCAGCTGGCCATGAGGACAGGCCAGTATTCCAGACTGACAGCCAATGTTGTATATGAAGGCCAGCTCATCAAGGCTAATCCATTCACTGATGATTATGAATTTGACTTCTCAGCCAAAAAGTCAGATAATGTGATCGGTTACGTTGCCTATTTCCGTTTAGTAAACGGTTTTGAGAAGTACAATTACATGACCAGGGAACAGGTTGAGAAGCACGGAAAACGTTATTCTCAAACCTTCAAAAAGGGATACGGAAAATGGACTGAGGAATTTGACTCCATGGCACTCAAGACTGTCCTTAAACTCCTGCTTTCCAAGTTCGGCATCCTCTCAATCGAAATGCAAAGGGCATTACAGGCTGACCAGGCAGAGATCCTTAATGCTGACAAGGACAACATCGAAACGGCTTATCCGGATGCTGAAAATACCTCTTTTGAGGTAGTAACAGAGGATCCAGATGAAGAGAAGCAGAAAAAGCTTCTGGAATCCATCAAAGGGGACAAAAAGAAGCTGGATGTGGCACTGGCTAAAGGAGATATCACTCCAATGCAATATGAGGAGAAAATGACTGAATTAAGCCTATTTGAAAAGGAGGGTACCAATGGAAGCAAGTAATCAAAAATCATCAGAATGGTATGAGGCCAGACTTGGAAAATTCACTTCAAGTGAACTATCAAAACTCCTCACCAGCGGAAGAGCAAAGGACCAGGAATTTGGTGACACGGCCTTGAGTTACATCAAAGAGAAGCTTCATGAGCACTTCACAAAGGGGACCTGTTTGGATTATGGCTTCCAGGGCAACAAGGCCACTGAATGGGGAGAGCACTTTGAACCGGAGGCCAGGGATCTATATTCAGAGATGACCGGATACCTGGTGACTGAATGTGGCTTCATCCAAAGCCAGGAATCTGAAATGTTTGGAGGTTCACCGGATGGATTGGTGGGAGAGGATGGATTGATTGAGATCAAATGTCCATACGCTTCGAACCATGTTGAACACCTGACACTCAAGACTGCACAAGATCTGCAAGCAAGCAAGAAAGAATACTTCGCACAGTGCCAGGGCAACCTCCTGGCCACCGGCAGGAAGTGGTGCGACTTTGTGAGCTATGATCCCAGGTACCAGAATCCACTCTTCCGGATGAAGATCCTTCGCGTTGAAAGGGATGAGGAATTCATTGCCATGGCCATTGACAAGATCAAAAAGGCAGAAAAGGTCTTTGAAATGATGCTGGAGGGTATCATCAATGGGCAACTGGAACTGTCCAGAAAGCTTAAATCAACTGTTGAAGCTATCTGATAGAAATGAAGTTCTATATCCAAAAAGGAATGTTTAATGGGGTGACAGGGTACCTTAAAAGGCTCAAACCGGACAGAGAGTACCTTGTCACCATCACCGAAACCAAACTGAGTAAAAACAAGCGAAAAAGGGCAAAAAATGAAGCAGGAAGCAAATCTTCAAGCGGCATGTGTACGGTGGTTTAGATACCAATTTCCAACATTATCAAAGGTCCTGATCCACGTACCAAACGGTGGATCCCGAAATGCAAGGGAGGCTCTGAACCTAAAGATTCAGGGAGTGATGCCAGGATGTGCGGATCTTCTTCTCTTGGCTCCCAGGAACGGTTTTGGATGCCTGGCTATTGAGATTAAAGCCGGAAAAAATGGACAGTCAGAATTGCAAAAGGACTGGCAGAAGTGCTTTGAAAAGATGGGAAACAAATATGTTCTGTGTAGGAATATAGATGATTTTATGGAAGAAACAACAGCATACTTACATAGCAATCAACAACATGTATAACACGGAAAAATTCCCAAACTATGGAAAAGCAATCAGAACTGAGAGCCCTGGAACTGAAAAATATAGACGTAGCCAAGGAAAGAATCTCTCATATCGTAACCAGACCGGTAAGGATCAACAACTTCACCATTGTAATGGCTCCTCACAATAAAAGTGATGAAACGGCAATTGCTGATTATCACAAACATCGAAGAAGTTATGAAGAATTTGAACGGTCACATGGAGAAGGATCACTTAATAAATGAGTATGGAAGGATGGATTAAATTGCACAGAAAGTTCTGTGATTGGGAGTGGTTCAATGTTTCAGAGATGGCACACTTGTTTATTTACCTTTTACTCAATGCCAATCATGAGGATGGATCCTGGAATGGAATATCTGCCAAAAGAGGCCAATTGATCACTGGCAGAAAATCACTTTCAAGAGGTACAAAAATTAGTGAACAAAAAATTCGAACGTGTTTGAAGCGATTGGAAAAAACGCAAGAATTAACCATCAAATCAACCAAGCAATATTCAATCATAACAATCTGTAATTATGATAATTATCAGCAAAAGGAAAGTGATATCAACCAACAAAATAACCAACAACTAACCATCGACCAACCAACGATCAACCACAAACAAGAATGTAAAGAATTAAAGAATGAAAAGAATAACACACATGTATGTGAAATTTTTTTCAAAGATTTCTTCGAAGCATACCCTGGACCTAAAAAAAGCATCAAAACAGAATTCGAAAATTTCATTGCTCAATATGAACCCACGGTTGCAATGAACTTCCTTCCGGCTCTTGAAAGAGAAAAAAAATACAAGACGGCTTTGAAAAATCAGAACAAACTGGTTCCTCAATGGAAAAATATGTCATCCTGGATTGATCGGAAATGTTGGGAACAGGAATTTCCGGATACTGAGATTGAGGATCCACAAGCCGGAAAACTCATCTCATATTCTCAAATGTTGCGAATAATTGATTCCAACAAGGCACTCACAACAGGAAATTTTGAACCTGTAAGGATCAATGGAGGAGTGACCATGTGGAAAGAAATACACATCAAAAACCAAGTATCATGAAAAGAGTCATCATTGAAAGTCCCTTCAGGGGAGAAAATGAGTATCAAAGAGAGCGAAATGAAAAGTATGCCAGGGAGTGCATGAAGGATTCCATCAGAAGGGGAGAGGCACCATTCCTGAGCCATCTCCTTTACACCCAGGTCCTGGATGAGAAAATTCCACACGAAAGATCCACTGGCATCTCCCTGGGATTGGTTTGGGGATCCGCTGCTGATTGCACGGTTGTTTATACGGACAATGGCATCACAGAAGGAATGGAGATTGGGATCCAGCATGCCAAGGAGCTTGGCCGGCCGATCGAATACCGGATCCTGCCCACAAGGGAGACAGGACTGAGCTTTGTGGAGAGGCTGAAGCTGAACCAGCTGATGATAACAATCTCCAAATTTTTCGATGTTCCGGAGGAGGATATCAGAGGAGACTCCAGGCTGCTGAGTGTTGTGGATGCCAGACACATTTACTGCACGGTGGCAAAGGAGATGTTTCCTGCTATATCATTCGGATCCATTGGTAAAACAATCAATCGCCAACATTGCTCTGTCATGCATGCCATTGCTGACACCAGGCAAGTGGTTGAGAAGAGGAGGAAATATGAGAGGTTCATCAAATCCAGGATGGCCAACGGAACGCTTTGTGAACCATCACTTCAATAAATTAGAAAAAATGGATAAAAGAGATAAGTATATTGAGTTTTTAAAGTCGAAAATTGAGATAGCTCCGGAAACCGGACTTTCAATCAAGATTCCAATGATCGAGTTTAATGATGGAACTCACCTGAAGCCACATCAACGAGATGGAATTCAATGGGCTATTCGCGGAGGTCGCAGGGCTTTATTTGAAAGCTTCGGTCTTGGTAAGACAATTCAGCAACTAATCATTTGCAATGAGATCCTGAAGGCAGAAAACGGCAAAGCTTTGATAGTTTGTCCACTTGGAGTGCGGCAGGAATTTAAGAAAGATGCTGAACGGAAGTTAGGAATTGCAATTACTTATGTGAAAACACAGGAAGAATGCGACTTGATGCCGGAAGGATCCATTCTGATTACAAATTATGAGCGTGTCAGGGATGGAAATATAAATCCTCAAACATTTACCGTTACATCATTGGATGAAGCCTCAGTGCTTAGAAGTTTTGGAAGCAAGACATACCAAACGTTTTTGGACAAGTTTAAAGGGATCAAATATAAATTTGTTTGTACCGCAACTCCATCTCCCAATAAATTCAAAGAATTGATTCATTATGCCGGATATCTGGAGGTGATGGATACCGGACAAGCTCTTACCAGGTTCTTTCAAAGAGATTCAACAAAAGCCAATAACCTAACTTTGTACCCACACAAGGAAAAAGAATTTTGGTTGTGGATGAGCACATGGGCACTATTTGTAACCAAGCCTTCTGATTTGGGATATTCAGATGAAGGATACGATCTGCCTGAGATGGAGGTAATTTATCATGTTGTGAATGTTGATCATGGTAATGCTGGCCAGTGGGAGGATGGACAAACCAAGATGTTCAGGGATGCTGCCCTTGGATTGAAAGATGCCGCCAAAGAGAAAAGGGACAGCCTTCAGGAACGTATCCTGAAAATGAAGGAGATCATTGAGAATGATCCTGATAGCCATTATATCATTTGGCACGACTTAGAGGTAGAGCGTCACGCCATCATGCAATCACTACCTAAGAGTCAGTTTAATTCAGCTCAGGCTTTCGGTTCCCAGGATCTGGACGAAAGAGAAAAAACAATCATTGATTTCAGTGAAGGAAGGATTAAATACCTGGCCACAAAGCCTTCAATAAGCGGCCAGGGTTGTAACTTTCAATACCACTGCAGTAAGGCCATATTCCTTGGTATAGGATACGAATTCAATGATTTCATTCAGGCAATTCACAGGATACATAGATTTCAGCAGGATCATCAGGTGGAGATTCATATCATCTACGCTGAATCTGAAGGCGAGATACTCAAAGCACTCGAAAAGAAGTGGAAACAGCATAATTACCTAATCGAACAAATGACAAACATTATGAAAGAGAACGGATTATCCTCAGTTAATGTGGAACAAAAACTACTCAGGTCTCTTGGACTTGAAAGGAGAATTGAAAAAGGTAGATTTTATGAGGCTATCAACAACGATTGCACGGTTGAAACGATGTGTATGGAAGATGAGAGTGTGGATCTAATCCACACATCAATACCCTTCAGTAATCATTATGAATACACACCAAGCTTCAATGATTTCGGTCATAATTCAGGAAATGGAAAATTCTTTGAGCAAATGGACTTCCTCACTCCGGAGCTGCTTAGAGTGTTAATGCCAGGTCGTTTGGCGGTTATTCACGTCAAAGACAGGATCCTGTTTGGAAATGCCACAGGTACCGGAATGCCGACGGTGGATCCTTTTTCTGATATGACAGTTTTTCACTTCCTGAAGCATGGCTTTCAATATATGGGCAGGATTACCATTGAAACAGATGTTGTCAGGGAAAACAATCAGACTTATCGCCTTGGATGGACCGAAAAGACAAAGGATGGAACAAAGATGGGAGTGGGGTGCCCTGAGTATTTGCTACTTTTCAGAAAGCTCCCAACAGATACCTCAAAAGCATACGCTGATGTTCCGGTTGTTAAGACAAAACAAGTTTACAATCGCGGACAATGGCAAATAGATGCCAGAGCAAAGTGGAATAGCTCAGGTGAACGCTTTTTATCTCCTGATGAATTGAGACAACATCCAATTGAAAGAATCAACAAATATTTCGGTGAATGGGCTAAGAATAGCACATACAGCTATGAGAATCACACTGGAATAGCTATTGAGATGGATAAGCTTGGAAAACTTCCGGCCACGTTTGAAACCCTGCGTATTCCTGCAAGAACTCCCTGGGTATGGGATGATGTCAACCGGATGATCACCCTTAATTCAAAGCAGACTCAAAAAAAGCTACAAAACCACGTCTGTCCTCTTCAATTTGACATTGTGGACAGGGTAATTGAAAACTGGAGTAATCCTGGTGAACTGGTTTATGATCCATTTGGAGGTATTATGACTGTTCCTTACAGGGCCATTAAACTTGGCAGAAAAGGTAAGGCATGCGAGCTAAACCCTGAATATTTCAGGGATGGATTGAGCTATCTCAGAGCAATCGAACAGGAGGTCCAGGCTCCAACATTATTCCAATTGGAAGAAATTGAAATTCAAGCAGCTGTTTAAAAATTTACACCATGAACTCCGCAACTTACAAATCACCCACAGAGCTTCCTGTCTGGATGACCAAAGCCGAAGCCAACGCACTGTCTAAATGGATGGATGAGAAATTCGAAATGGAGGACCTTATCAATGTTTACAAAAAGATCAACGAGGTAAAAAACTTCAACTTCATGGAGAAGTACACACCAGAATCCCTGCTTTACAGGATCTATCAGGTAACAGGATTGAAAAAAGGAGACATCAATGGCCGGACCAAAACAGATGAACTTGTCAAGGCAAGGGTGGCCATCTGCTACCTGATGCACTCTCTCTTTCCAGGAATGAGATTGCACCAGATTGGATATCATATCAACAGGAGTCATTCCAATGTGATCTTTCACCTGAGATCAGTTGAGAATCAGCCGAAATTGAAGGAATACGTTGAGGAACTAAGGATAAAACTGGAGGAATAATCATGAAGCATATAGTCAGTTCATTGGTAATTATAACGATTGTTTACATGAACATTTCAGGATGGTTTTGGGAATTGGATCCAGCCAAATGGCCTATTTGGGGAAGAATCTTATTAACATTTATTTGCCTCCTGTGTTCCATCATTTATACAGCAGAAGACGAAAAAGAAGAAAATGAGGAAGAGCATGACACCAGCGGAAAAGCGTAAAATCATTCATTCGAAATTTGATGGAAAGTGTGCTTATTGTGGTATTCCTATACAAATCAAGGACATGCAAGTTGACCATATTATTTCGAAGTACAATTTTAAAATGTGTTTGATTCACAACTGGAAGATTCCTGAATTTTTAAGGCACCTGACCATCAATGACCTGGATAGTATTGACAATCTCTTTCCTGCTTGTCGTGTGTGCAATGGCTGGAAATCAACTTACCATCTTGAACTTTTCAGATCAGAGATTCAGGAGCAAGTCAAAAGATTAAATGAACGTCATGCAAATTATCGAATGGCTAAGAAATACGGTTTGATTCAGGAGGTTGAAAGACCTGTAGTATTTTATTTTGAAACACTTTACGAACTAAAACAAATGAAATCATGATTACAAAAGAAGATTTTGAATGGGTAAAGAAATTACTGCCAGCACGTTACCAATGTGAAATGCGAGATAATGCGATATTATGCAAATCAGATATTGGAATATGTGATGATCACATGATTCACGATAAATATGATCCTGAAACAGATAATCAGTGGATGCTTATTACCAAAGCAATGGAGCAAAAATGGGGAGATAGATTACTCGAAATAAATTCAATTGAACCCCAAACACATTCAAAATTTAAAATCTATCTACGATGACTGATAAACAAATTCAAGAAGCAGCAGAAAAGTGGTATCCTGTTGAATATGCAGGAACATGGTACATTCAGTTAGGTGAAATGTATAACGATAGAAACGTATTAGACGCTGATTGCGTAGGGTATGAGCAAGCTAAGAAAAATGCGGAACTGATTTGTGAACAACACAATCAATTAAGTACATCTAATGTTATAGAATATTTGGAGCAAATTTTAAACCCTAAGTATCAAAACGATGTGTTTACATGGAAGCAATTTATTGATGCCTTAGAAGGTGCTAAATGGATGCAATCCCAAAGCCAATGGATTCCAGTAGATAAAAGACTACCATCCTACGGAGAATTAATTGTTTTGCAATATCCACCAGAGCAGAAAATACTTCCATACGTGGTTGTATTCGACAGAGATACTCCATTATTTGATGGGTCAGAATGGTTTCCAGTTCCACCTAAAGCAGATCAGCCAGCCACCTGTTCATAACTCTCTTTTTCAAAAGTTCCAAATCTTTTTAACTTGATATCATGATCAAAATTTCATCCATAAAGCCAAATCCTTCCAATCCCAGGATCCTGAAGGATGATAAGTACAAGAAGCTTGTCCAGTCCATCAAAGACTTCCCAAAGATGATGGCACTCAGGCCAATCGTTGTGGACAGTGACATGATGGTCCTGGGAGGCAATATGAGATTGAAGGCACTCCAGGGTGCCGGATTCAAAGAGATCCCAAACGAATGGGTGAAGAGGGCAGAAGATCTGACTGAAGAAGAAAAGAGGCAGTTTATTGTCAAAGACAACGCTTCAGCAGGACAATGGGACTGGGACATGCTGGCCAATGAATTTGAGATGGATACCCTGGAAGATTGGGGAATCGCAGTGGAGCCAAAGGCCAAGAGGTCCAGGAAGAATGACCTGGAAGATGATGAAGAGGAGGTGGATCCGGATGAGGAATTCTACAAACAGATGTTGAATGATTGCATATATCCATCCAACAACCTCTATGACATTCCTACTCTTCTGATGGAAAAACAAGCCGGATCCCTGGTCCTGCCGGTTGCTCCCTGGGGAGCTGACAGCAGACTCCGCAAAGATGTTTCCACTTACCACTTTTATGTGGATGATTACCGTTTCGAAGCGATATTCAAAAATCCTATAAAGGTTCTGACATCCGGTTGCAAACAGCTGGTTGAGCCGAACTTGTCACTCTATGACACAACTCCGCTGGCCTATGGCCTTCACCTGATCTACAAAAAACGCTGGATCAGCAGATATTTCCAGGAATGCAACATCAATGTGTATGCGGACCTGAACGTATCACAGAAATTCTATGAGTATAACCAGATGGGAATTCCGGAAGGATACAACGCGTTTTGGACACGCGGATATTCGGACCGGCTTAAATATCTGGAGATGGAGATTGACATTGCCTGTAAGATCTCAGGGTTGCAGTCGCCTAATCTCATTGTTTACGGAGGGGGTTCAAAGGTAAAGGAGGTTTGTATCAAGCACAATCTCACTTATGTTGAACAGTTTATTAATAACAAATAGTCATGGCAAAGTCTATTGGTGGCTTGGTAAACAGGGAGAGGGCAAGGACGGCCAGGCTGAAGTCTTTTGAACGTTATACTTCCATAGTTAATTCCAGCAAGAATTTTGAAGAAGCATTCAGCAAGGTGAGAAACATCCGTGATGTACCTGCAAATGTTGCGGCACGTTTTTGGAAAACATTTGGAGGTGAGGGAAGCACTCCTGTCAGTGCATTCAGAAACTTTTATAACACAGTAAAAAAATAAGTCATGGCAAAGACAAGCGGCTCAATAGCAAAAAAAGGAGGCTTCACCAGCAGAGACTCCGACTACAAGGGATCAATTGGAAAGCTTGAATCCCTGGTTAAAATCAAAAATCCGGCAGTTTATAAGTCCGTGAAGGACAGCATTGCCAGGTATCACTCTGTCATGGGAGTCAGGCAGAGAGAAGTGAAACTTGGCGAAATCGGAGGCGGTGCACTTGGGGTCCACGTTACTTCAGATGGAAAATCCCTGATGGTTGTTCTCAACAAGTCAACCTTCAATAAAGATAAGAATTCCATCACCAAGACAATCAGCTCCTCTTACAAGAGTGGATTCCTGACTGCCACCAACAAGCCAATTGCACATGTGGTCACACATGAGCTGGCACACGCAACCTGGAACAGTCACCTGGCAGCACCAAATGCAAAGGCAGCAGGAAAAGAGATTGAAAAGGTTTACAAGGTCTGGACCAAATCCAGGGCAAAGTCCGGTTATGGCAAATATGCCACTACAAACATGAATGAATTTTTTGCTGAAACAGCTACAAGGGCTGTGCACGGAAAATCAGATATATACACCAAAAAGATCAAAAGTATCGTAAAAAAGTACAAACTTTAAAAACAAAAAACACACCATGGACACAAAAATTGAATTGACCGAAAAACAAATTGCTATTCTGAAACAACACCTGGATGGAAAATTTGATCCATTTTCTGCAAGTGAAGAAGATCAAAGCATCATGGGAGAAGTCATCGACAAAGCTGATGCCTTAATGGTTGAACTTGAGGCATTTGATGAAATCGGAGGCGACCTGATGCAATGGTTCTGGGAGAAATACCAGGCTCAAGAGGCTGAAAAGTAACAATGGACCAACAACGGTGAAAAAAGGAACTGAAAATATAATCGGAAAAGGATTTGATAAGAATCCACAGAACATCAACCGCAAGGGACCGCCGCGGAAGTCATTCAATTCCTTCAATCTGAAGTGTAAAGATAAAGGGATCGAGCCGGTCAATCGCGAAGCTTATTTCAATGCCGTTGGTAATGTGATGAACCTGACCATGGAAGAGATGAAGTCTGAAATGGCTGATAAAAACAATCCTCAGTGGTTCATCTGGTTGATTCAGGATCTTGGCGATAGAATTCAAAGGCCAAAGATCATGGCTGACTATAGAGATTGGATGTTTGGTAAGGCTCATCAAAGTTCAACGGCTGATATCACATCCGGAGGTGAAAAAATTGGCGGAAAAATTGTTTTTGAAATAATTGACAGCTCCGACAAAATTAAGGATGGAGAAACGGATCCAGATAGCTAAAAGGGTTTGGGATGGATTATGCACAGCAAAATCGCTGGGAAAAACCATCATAAGTCTGCAAGGCTCCTCCAGGTCAGGTAAGACCTACAACATCCTGATATTCCTGATTAAATACCTACTCGAAAATGAAAACAAGCGGCTGAGCATAGTCCGCAAAACGCTTCCAGCCGTTAAAGGATCTGTTCTGATAGACTTCAAGGAGATCCTCATTAAAATGGGAATTTGGGATGACCGGAGGTTCAACAAGACAGAGCTCATATACCGGTTTGATAACGGATCCTGGGTGGAATTCTTCTCCACTGATGATGAGCAAAAGATCCGTGGCCGAAAAAGAAACATCCTCTTTGTCAATGAAGCCAACGAGCTCAGCCAGATGGAATGGCAGCAGCTCAAGATGAGGACCACAGAGTTCTCCATCCTGGACTATAATCCATCCTTCTCAGAGGACCACTGGATTGAAGCGGAAAACCAGGATCCGGACTGTTATCACTTCATATCAACCTACAAAGACAATCCCTTCCTGGAGCAGAAGATTGTGGATGACATTGAAAAGCTTCAGTTCTCCAACAAGTCACTGTGGACTGTTTATGGTCTTGGGCTCCGTGCAGTCATCGAAGGCCGCATCTTTGACCGCTTCAACATCGTTAATGAGATCCCTGAGTATGTTACCTGGAGAAGAGCAGGAATGGACTTTGGTTATACAGCGGATCCAACGGCCATTGTCCTTGTGGCTATCTTCGAAAAGAAGCTCTACGTGGATGAGCTCTGTTATCGGACAAGGATGCTGACCAATGATATCATCAATGAACTGAAACAACATTGCAGAGGCAAAAAGATCATTTCAGAGAGTGCAGATCCCAGGTTGATAGATGAGATCTACAATGCCTCAATCAACATCCACGCTGTTAAAAAGTACCCTGGATCCGTTATGGCCGGCATCACCAAGATGCAAGAATATGAGATCAACATCACCAAACGATCCACCAACATCAAGAAGGAAATCGAGAACTATGTCTATGAGCAGGACAAGGCCGGCCGGTTCATTAATGAGCCTGTGGACAGAGACAACCATGCCATTGATGCCATCCGTTACGTATTCCTGAACGAAGTTATCTCCAAAAATAGACGTGTTCAAAACTTGCATGACCTTGCTCTTGGATTGCCTTGATGATTAATTAACTTGAATAACAGCTCAAGTAATTAATTAACATCAAAACACTCATGAAAGCAACTAAAGGTCATAAGTCCGGTTCACACCAGGACAAAAACCGCGACAAATCAAACCACAAAGAGTCCAGTGGTAAAAACCACAAAGAGGGTAAATCTAAAAAGCATTAAGCCATGAACTTCAATGACTTGCTTGCCAGTAATGATGCTGATAAGATCATTGCCGGAGTCAAGGCCGTGAAGGCTGAATTTAATGTCACAAAAGAAGAAGCAAAGAGTCAGTATCATGTGTTGGAACATGATGTATTCGACACGCAAAAAAGGCCTGACAAGATAGTGAAAAGAGATTCTGGAGAGAAAGACGGTGAGGGTAACATTATCTATGTTAGCCAGCCGGTTCCTGTTTCAAGAGTAGCCCTGCCAGTCCAGGATCTGATTGTTGAGCGAAGAGTTGGATTCATGCTTTCGGATCCTGTGACAACAGAGGCAACCTTCCAAAAGGATGATGAGAAATCAAAATCTCTGGCTGACATGGTTGACAAGATCCAGGCAGACAACAAAATGGAATACCGCAACAAAGAGATTGCCAGGCGGCTCATGTCAGAGATGGAAGTGGCTGAATTATGGTACCTGGTTCCAACAGGTGAGGCTGATCCAAAATACACGCTGAAGGTCCGGATTATATCTCCTGAACTGCTTGACTCACTTTATCCGGTCTATGATGAGACTGATGACATGGTGGCCTTCGGAAGAGGATACAAGCTCAAGGAAAATGAAACGGAGGTGGAACACTTTGACCTGTTCACTCCGGACTATGAATACAAGTATATCCTTGTGGACAAAAAGTGGATCCTGGATGAATTAAGCGATGCTGAAGGTGCCAACATACCCAATCCAATACCTAACCAGGTCAAGAAGATCATGGTCATCTATCACAGCCAAAACCAGCCAGAATGGACAAAGGTCCAGGCTATGATCAGCCGGTTTGAGGAGCTATACAGCAACCATGCCGACATGAATGACTATTTCGGATCTCCCATCCTGGCTGTTGCTGGTGAGATCCTTGGCTTCGCACAAAAGGGAGAACAAGGCAAGATCCTCCAGATGGATGAGAATGCCAAAGCCAATTACCTGGCACTTTCTTCACCACCTGAATCCATCAAGATGGAGATTGATAACCTCAAAGAGTCTGTTTATACCATGAGCCAGACACCCAACATCACCTTTGAACAGATGAAGGGACTGAATGCATTCTCAGGCATTGCCATGAAGCTGATGTTCATGGACTGTCACATGGCCGTGCGGAACAAGGAGGAGATCTTTGGCATAGGGCTACAAAGGAGACTGAATCTGATCAAAGCTACAATTGCCACTGTCATTGTTCCATCCTTGGCACAAATAGCCAAAACGGTCCAGTTAAGGCCTGTTATCCATCCATATCTTCCTGAGAACATGACAGAGTTGATCGAAAACCTCTCTGTTGCCTATACCGGAGGAATAATGTCCAGGGAAACAGCTGTTGAGCAGAATCCGCTGGTTGCAGATCCGACCGCTGAAATGGACCGTATGAAGCAGGATGCCACTTCTCAACTCTCAGGACAATAGCCCATGGATATACTCTTCCTGAATTATGACAAAACGGATTCCTGTTCCTTTTACCGGTCAGCAGGAATTGCACCCAACCTCAGAAGAATGTCCGGTCATAACATTGTCACAGCTCAATGGAATGAGCTGAACATGAACTGGGCACTGTTGGTTGAATTCGATATCATCATGATGCAGAGGCCATACAACCAGGCAGCCCTGGACCTCTGTCAATATATCAAGGACATGAACAAGATCCTGTGGCTTGATTATGATGACAACCTCTTCTCTATACCACCGGAAAACAAAGCCTTCAAGACTTACAATAAGCCGGACATCAGGAAGGCCATGAAGTCTATCCTGGAGCTGGCAGATATCATCACTGTCACAACAGAAGATCTCCGCGACTCACTGATGCCATACAATTCCAACATCACAGTCATTCCAAACGCGTTCAATGATGACCTGTTCATCAAAGATCCATGGAAGGAGAGGTCAAACATTGTCCTATGGAGAGGAACAGACACTCACATCTTCGACCTGATGTGTTTCACTCATCCGCTGAATGAGCTGGCTGATGAATACCGCAATGATCAGTTCATGTTCATGGGATTTTATCCCTGGTTCCTTCGCGGTTCAGAAAACAAGGGCACTGTGGATCCCATGGATGTCATTGTCTATCACAAGACTATCCGGAAGATGAGGCCTATCATCATGCATGTACCGCTTCATGACAACCTGTTCAACCGGTGCAAGAGTAATATTGCCTTCATTGAGGGCACTTTTGCCGGTTCTGCTTGCATTGTTCCTCAGTGGTGGGATTATGATGGAGCTTTGAAATATACGGACCAGAAAAGCTATTATGAAGCTTTCAGGGCCGTGCTTTGTGGAGAAGTGAATGTCCAGGCAGAGAATGCCAAGGCATGGCACTACATAAGAAACGAGCTCACTCTTTCAAAAGTAAACGTTCAGAGGATGAATCTCATTAATCAGTTCAAATGAAACTCAAAGTATTGACAATTGCAACACATACAGACTTAGGATTGGAATACCTGGTCCGGAGTTTGCAAAGAAATGGATATGACTTCGATATCCTGGGAATGGGAGAGACATGGCCAGGCTTTGGCTTCAAAATCTTCAAGGTTCATGAGTGGTGCGAAAATCACCGCGAAGATTATACTCATGTGATGCTTGTGGATGCTTTCGATGTGATGGCACTGGCACCAATGCCGGATGTGGATATCAAAGGAGTCCTGTTCAGTGCCGAAAAAGCATGCTGGCCTGATGCCAAGGAAGCAGAAAACTATCCTGCCAATGATTCAGCATGGAAGTATCTCAATTCCGGATCCTACATTGGTGAGATCGATGCCCTGATGAAGATCTTCAATGAGGTTCCATTCAGCTCCATGAACTATGACCAGCTGTGGTGGACAAAAGTCTTTTTAAGTGGCTTCTATGACATAAGGCTGGACTACAACTGTGAATACTTTCAGAGCATTGCCTTCAGGGATCATGGTGACTACAAGGTTGAGAACGGATCCTTGTTCAACCTTGTCCATTCAACTTGTCCATTCATTATTCATGGCAATGGGAAAACAGACATGAGTGAGATCTATGCCACTGATCTTGGATATTATTCACTCAAGGAGCTCCAGGAAGTATGGAAGAATTCTGAAGAGTACAATGTGAAAGTCAACAAGCAATTCGAATCCAACCTTTTGCAGTTCCCTCACCTTAATGGCCTCCGTGTATTCGTTGAGCAGAACGTTTATGGCTTTGGTGAACGGTCATTTTACTATATGTGGAAGCTGATCATACAGGAGATGCCAGTTAAATTCAGCTTTCTTGAGATTGGAGTGTTCCGTGGCCAGACACTTGTCCTGGTGAGCATGCTTTCAGAGATGTTGGACCGGCAAGCAGACATCACAGGACTGACTCCGCTGGATTCAACCGGTGGACACTGGGTATCTGATTACCAGCAGGACATTGAGACTCTTCATGGGATCTTCCACCAGAAGCAGCCAACAATCATCAAGGGACTATCCACTGACAAGAAGGCCATCTGCCAGGCAGGACAGAAGCAATATGACATTGTTTACATTGATGGAGGTCACACCTTTGATGTGGTGCAAAGTGATCTGGAAGTCTTTCCTTCCATGGTCAAAAAGGGTGGGATCCTGGTCATTGATGACTGTTGCAACTCCTTCCAGATGCCATTTGGATACTTCACAGGAATCGCTGATGTCTCCAGGGCTGTTGATAAGGTCCTGCCACCGGTGACAGACAGCCAGGAATTCGAATTTTTGTTCAATGTAGTTCATAACCGTGTTTACAGAAAGTTATAATATGGAGACTGTTGAAGAAATTAAGCTGGATACTGTTGGAGATGTGATGATCACTCCAAAATTCAAGGAATTACTTGATGAATTCTTCAAAAAGATCAGGAGAACCAGGGAGGAGATGCTAAATGCTTCAGAGTCAATCGATGCCAGACTGAAAAGCGATGCATTTGGAAGGCTTGACAAGGAAGGAAAACTCAATTTTGAGTTCATATTCAATGAATTTGACCTGATCCTTCAGAAGAAATCAGAGCTGCCGGCACAGGAAAGGATGTTCATCCAGTCGCTGGTTGATGATTGCATCAGAAAGACAATTGCTCACTACCAAAAACAATAATAACATGGCTCTCATCGCACTTTGTTGTTATGATACTGAGGAAAACAAGCGGACAGAGTACACCATCCGCACACTGGAATGCCTCCTGGACACTGTGGACCACAAAAGGCATAGGATCATAGTGGTTGACAACGGAAGCTGTAAGGCAACCAGGCAACATTTGGCCATTTTAAGGCATATCAAGGTTATTACACTGGCAGAAAACATTGGAACGGCCAAAGGGATCAATACAGCCTGGAAATTGAGATATGAATGCGGAAATGCCATCAAAATGGACAATGATGTGGTGATCAACCAAAATAATTGGGTGGAAGAAATGGAGTCTGCCATTGCAAAGGATGCTTCCATTGGAATTGTGGGACTTAAGAGAAAAGACCTGGAGGAGAGGCCGGATCACAGCAATGAATGGTACCGGTCAACTTTGTATTTCCTGCCACACCAAAGAGGAGCAAGATGGATCCCTTTTGAGGAGGTTGCACATGTCATGGGAACATGCCAGATGTATTCATCAGCCCTGTTGGACAAGATCGGATACCTGGTCCAGCCATCAATCTACGGATTTGATGACTCCCTGGCATCACTAAGGGCACGAATTGCCGGCTTCAGGGTGGGATTCCTGCCCTATATTGACATTGACCACATTGACCGCGGTGACAACGGTTACACCAAAGAGAAGCACAGGATCGCTTCTCAGGACATGAAGCAGTTCCATGAGATGCAAGACAGATATCTCAACGGTGAGCTGGATGTTTACTATGATGGAAACTGAAAAATGAGAGTAATTCTGCCCATATTATTCAACACGGAGGAAACGGCCAGACTTTCAGAGCTGGATATCAACGTGGACATCAACAAGTATGATCAAAGGGAGGTTATTTTCTACCGGATTGATGCCATTGCACCTTACATGCCTGGCGGCAAAAATACCGAATTCACAACCATATTTGCCAGCGGTGATGAGTTCATCTGTACCCTGTCAATGGAGGAAGTGGACAAACTACTCAGCAGAATGTATCTTTTAATGGCTGACTGACATGGATACCTCACTGAAATACCGCGAAAGGTTCCTGAGAAACCAGCTCACCTTCAGGAAAAAATTCAAGGATGTCTTTGATAAGGTAGCCTCTGACTTTGCTTCTCTTTCTTCAGATCCAAACATCAAGTTCAGCAAGTCATTCAAATTTCCGGAACAGATTGACCGTAAAATGACAGCCATCACCACTCAGCTTCACCAGGATCTACTTGTCCTGACAGAGACTGAGATTGAATCCAGCTGGATGATGAGCAATGCCAAGAATGATGATATAATCAATGACTATCTGAAAACTACATCAACCATCAAGCTGGCACAGAAGGCCGGATATTATCTTCCGAACATTCCGGCACTCAAAGCATTCCTATCCCGAAAATCAGACACAGGAACGCTCTCTGATGCCGTTTGGAAGATAGCCAGACAAGCCAGGGCAGAGATGGAGATCCACCTGGGAATTGGTATCATGAACGGTGACAGTGCCCAGGTCATAAGCCGGAGGATCCGGCAGTATCTCAACAATCCTGATGCTCTCTTCAGAAGGGTAAGGGACAAAAAAGGCAAGCTGGTCCCATCCAAGGCCATGAAGCTCAATGCACCAGGCACAGGAGTCTATAACTCAGCCTATAAAAATGCCATGAGGGTGACCAGGACAGAGACAAACATGGCTTATCTCCTTGCTGATCATCTCCGGTGGGAGAAATTGGACATGGTGCTTGGTTTTGAAGTGGTGATCTCAGAACAACATCAGATAACAGACATTTGTGATGATCTCCAGGGAAGATATCCATCTTATTTCGTATTCACAGGCTGGCATCCTCAGTGTCTTTGTCATGCCACTCCGATACTGACTCCGGAACAGGACTTCGCGGCATACCTTCGCGGTGAGAAGTCACTGAAGGGGAAGAAGATTGACAAGCTTCCGGAAAACTTTGTCAGTTATACTCAGGAAAACTTTGAAAAATATTCTGCTTACAAAAACACTCCTTACTGGATGGCTGACAATGCTGAAGTGATCCAGGAAGAGGTTCTGAAATAGTTTTATTTGTGTTCATGATGTGTGCGTTTTGACGAAAGGGTGGGAGTGCTTCCTGCCCTTTTTACATGTTCAAAACTTTTGGTGAAGGGTGGGGGGATGGACTGCAAATCTTTTTAACTTGATAAGTGAAGAAATATTTCTAACAATAAATTTCATACTCATGAAAGAAAAAATTCTGGAATTCCTGAAAAGCAAACTCAGCGGTTTACCGAATTCCTACATCGATGGGGTGGCCGAATTCTATGGCAAAACCATCACAGAAGAATCTCAGATCGATGCAACGTTCACAGATGGGGTGATTGATCTGCTCAAACACAATGCCGGTTTACTTCAAACAGAAGGGGACAAGAGGGCAACTGAAGCAGCGAAAACTGCTTTAAAAAATTACCAGGAGAAACATGGCCTTGATGAAAATGGAAAGCCTAAAGGCAATCCACAGAATCCAAAGCCAGGGGATCCTGGACCAGCTGAAGTTCCTGAATGGTTCAAAGCATTCCAGGAGGAACACACTCAGCTCAAAGCAAAGCTTGATGGAATGGAGAAGGAAAAGACCATCACCCAGCTCAAGACAACTGTGATGACTAAGCTCAAGGAGAAGGGAATTCCTGAATCATACATCAAGGGAAGGAATCTGGCCATTGAAAAAGAAGAAGAAGTTGATCAACTTATATCCACGATTGAGTCTGACTATACAACATTCAGACAAGAGCTCGTTGACCAGGGGATTGTGATTTCCGTTCCTAAAGCTGCCGGTGGATCCACCAAAGAAGGTGAACAGCTTGGCAAATCAATGGCTGAGAACAGGAACACCAATTCATCAGAAGGGGTGCCGAAAAAAAGTCTTTAACCCTTTAAATTAGTTAAAAGTGAAAATTACAAACGACTCTATTGGCGGCAAGAAAGTCATCTTTGATACAATCATTGATGAAATTGTCGGTGGTGCGAGCCTCAATGTGACCAGGTTAGACAACCTGACTCACAACGACAACGTTGACAAACGTTGGCTGAAGGCCGGTGCACCTGTGTACTTTGATCATGCCACCAGGGTTGCGGAGCTGTGCAAAACAGCCAAGTACCTGGGTGGAACCTCCACTGCCATTCGCGTTTACAAAGAGCACCACTTCAAAGTTGGTGACTTCCTGAACGATGGCACAAACTGCTCACTGATTGAATCAATCGATTCAAGCAATGCTGCTTACGATGTTCTCAATGTGAATTCAGCTCTGGCCACAACTGGAACTGTTTACTTTGAAGGAACAGTTACCGGAACCAATGCGACATTGGCCTACACTCCAAACGGATTGTTGAAGAATGATGCATGGATCTATGATGGAAATGCTTCCGCTGAAATTGTCACCATGGGAACGGTTCGCGAAGATGCACTGACATATTTCCTTCCTGCTCTTTACAAGGTTGCCTTGAGAGGTGGAACTGCTGGCACTGGAACTTCATTAATCACCGTTAATTAATCCCAGCCATGAAAACTCCAATCATTGAAGGCTTAACACAAGCAGGAATTGAGTCATATCTTGCTGCCAGGCAGTACGAAGCACTCTATTGGCCAAACTTCTTCCCACTTAAACCGGTCAACTCCCTGGATGGGAAAACCCTGATCGGTGCCGTTGGAAGCCGTGTGGCTGCTCATGTCATCTCCTACGATGCGAAAGCACCGGAAGCAACACGCAAAGCGATCTCCACCAAGTATTTCGACATCCCGAAAGTGGCTGTCAAAAGGGTGAAAACAGAGAAAGAGATCCTGGAACACCAGATCACAAAAGCCATCCAAGGTCAGAACGCTGTCATCGAAGATTACTTCAATGATATCGATTTCGTTTTTGACTCCGCACAGGGCAGGATGGAATGGTTTGCTTTGCAAGCTCTCTCCCTTACCAAAATGCAACTGTCAACAACCAACAATCCACAGGGGATCGTTAATGAGACAGTCATTGACTTTGGTATGCCGGCAGCCAACAAGAAATGTGCTGCTGTTGTATGGTCCACAGGCAACGCTGCCACCATGACTCCTATTGCCGACTTCAAGGCTGTTGTCAAAGCCGGCCGTGCCAAGGGGATCACCTTCAGCAAAGCACTGATGAATCCGGATGCATTTGACCTGATCACAGGTTGTGCTGAATTCCAGACAGCCGCCAAATCCCTTTTGATCGGTGAAAGCCAGATCCTGGGAATGATGGGACTGGATACGGCCAACAAGATCCTGACTGCACTCAGGTTGCCAACTATTTCACTGATAGAAACATCAGTTGGAATTGAGGCAAAGAGTGGAGTGGTCACTCAGGTCAATCCGTTTGATGTGAACCATGTTACTTTCATCCCTGACCTGGCATGTGGAAACATGTATTCAGGACCGATTGCTGAAGAGCTGGAAAAACCTATGGATGTCATCCAGGCCAAAAAAGCCAATGTGCTGATATCCATCAAAAAGGAATTTGATCCAGTATCTGTCACGACAAAGGGTGAATGCAACGTGTTCCCATCCTGGGCAAACGTTGACCGCTGCTTCAGTTTATACACACAGCACACTTCAACCTGGGCGTAATATATCCCATGGGGGTGGATCCTTTGCGGATCTGCTCCCATTAATAATTCAATGAGATGACAAATCTGGAAGCAATAAAAGCAAAAGTAAACTTTCCACTGCCGGAAAATGCCTTCAAGGTAGCTCTCCTGGACCGTGGAGCAAGCGACTCAGCTACTTATAGCGTAGGAGATCAGTCTTTTGAATTAGCGTATGCCGATTGTTTGTGCATTGTTATCAACAGCTCCAATATGCAAGAGGGTGGCTTCTCTGTCTCCGTGGGTGACCGCAAATACCTGGTCAAACAAGTCAGTGCCATTTACGAAAAGTATAAGAAGAGCAATCCACTGAAAGACAAGGTTAAATTCGTTCAACCGTGGTAAAATGGAACAGTACCCTGATACAATCATCCTGACTGTCAAAGGTGCACCCACACAGGGCACCGGTGGCATTTATTCTGCCGGCACAACTACAACGTACACGTTGAAGGGAAGGGCAGAACCCAATGGGGCAGGAAGAACCATCAGCGGTCCGGATGGTAATCAGGTGAGCTACACGTTCACTTTTTACCTTCCAGCCATGACCACAGTCATTCCTTACGGATCCGCTTATCTCCTGAATGGTTCCATTGCCGGAACGGTGAAGGGAGCTTCAAACGGACAATTCAACAGCAGGCTATGGCTCTGAAATTTCACATCGATCCAGGAAAAACCGAAAAAGAAGCAAAGGAATTTACTCTCCAGGTACTTGACAGGATCATTGAAGCATACATCAGAGCCGGTGAAAAGTTCATTCAAGATTGCAGAAGTCAACCTCAAAGTCATGCCCAGGGATTCTATCTGGATGATACGACAAACCTGAGAAATTCAGTCCAATACTTTCTGTTTCACAACGGTGAGCTGGTTGAAAAGAGTGAGGTTCCGTTCACAGACACGGATAATGTCATGGACCTGGTGGAAAAGGAAGGCTTCACGTTCATTGGACTGGCTGGAATGAATTATGCCTCTTATGTGGAAGCGAAGGGATACAATGTCCTGACAATGCAGAAGGAAGCACTGTATATCAACTTAGAAAATTACTTCAAGGAAGTTCAAAAATTCATAGACAATGGCTAACTACAAGACAACAGATCAGATCCTGGTGATAGTGTTTGGGCTCATGAGTTCCATCACTAAGCCAAAATATCTGATTGAAAAGCCGACTGGTAAGCCTGGAGACACTGAAGTTCCGGAATACGTGGTCATCAACTCACTTGGAATCAATGCTGATACTATGCAGAAGTGCATGATCAATGTCAACTACCATGTGAAGGATATTGCTCCAGGAGTTCCGGATCTCACCAAGATACAGAGTGGATCCTCCTCTGTGCTGGCCATTCTGAAGAAAGTGTCAACAACGAGTTATTTGATTGACTTTGAAGGTCAAGAGATTATAAAGGAACCGGCTCTTAATGAGCATTTTTCAAACATGCGATTCTCGTTCAAAAACATTAATACTTAAAGTCATGTCAAACCCTGTATATCTTTTCTCAGTCAAAACTGTGAAATATGGGACTCCGACTGGTTCAAATACAATGCCGCAATCACTGACTGCAATTGGCGATACCGTGAAGGGATCTGTCACCATTGATGAGAGTGAAGGCACTGTGACCAAGTTCCATGTGGATCAGAAGCAACCTCCTGTTCGAACAGTGAAAACGGAGGAAGGCGAGCTTACGGCAACCATGCAATTCTATGACCTGACCTTCGCGAATGTGGCAGCAATCAAAGGTGGCCACGGATCCGCAACAGGTTATACACCGGCCATTGGATTCACTCAGGTGGAGAAAGCCCTGGAAATTGAATTGGACTCTGGTCACAAGATCAACATGTTCAATGCAATGTGTGTCACCAGGATCACCGGTGGAGGTGGTCGCGACAAGATGTTCGCAATGGAGATGAAAGCCACTCCGCAAATGGCAGCAGATCTTTCTGGATCTTGGGAAATCAAGCCAGTATAATCAAAAGGGTGGCTGAAGTAGTCACCCTTTAATTTAATTCAAATGGAAAAGGAAGTCTCCAATGTTATCCTGGGGATTGCTGGCCGTGCGGACAGGTTCACGTTGAAATATGGATGGTTCCGCTTCTATTTATCCATCCGGCCGCTGACAGCAAGACAAATGATACTGATAGGTGGTGAATTATCCCATATAAGGACCATCGAAAAGAACAGAGAGATGTTTCCGGCATTGATTGAAGGTATTCCAGACATCAAGTACATTGCCAGAAGTATTGCCATTGCAACCGGCACAAGACATCGAAAAATCGTTACCAGGGCAATCCTGGACCTGTCGCTGGAAGATATTGAAACACTATATGCCATTGTGCAAAAGCAATGCGACATGGAACGGTTTTTTTTTATTATGGCCTCGACAAAAGGGATGAACCTCTTCCGGAACAAGACACTGGAGGAACAGTAGGAGGTGAGACAATTTTTGGCCGGCTGGCATTGATGAGAACAAAGCTGGGATTGACTGAAACGGAGTTGATGAACAGCACCTGGATAAGCCTGAATCTCCAAATGGCTGACTTTCCATATTACGATCCAAAGAAGAAAAACTATGTCAAGGGTGCCCAGGCTTTGAGCATTCTTGAGAATTACATCAAAAAATAAACAGCCATGTCAAATTTGAAGTTCTCAACTTCCATGGATACCAAAGGCCTGGAAGAAGCATTGAAAAAGGCGATGGAAACTGTCACCGAATGGGCTGGAGCTGTGGCAAAAGCTTCTGAAGGTGCGGATGCCGGCATGAAGAAAGCAGGGAACAACATCAAGCAAGCCATTGCCGAACAAAAGCAGCTGATCAAGGAACTGACTGATGAGATCGAAAAAGCCAGGGAAGCCAGGGACAAAATGGGAAGGGTTTCCGACAAGAGCAATGCCAACATTGAGATCTCAGCCATGCTCAAGGCATTACGCGAAGAGAAAGACCGGCTGACTGATATGCAGAACAAGGCTGCACAAGCGAATGAAAAGGAGGTAGGATCCCAGGGAGGATTGATACAGTCTTTGGGAAAATGGGCATTGGGACTGGCCTCTGTTGCCGGTGCCATGAAGATCAGCAAAGAGATCATTGAATCAACAGAAGTTACCGCACACAAGTTTGAACAGGTTGCGACAGCGGCTTCTTCAGCCACACAATATTTTTTCAAGACAATCGCAACAGGTGACTGGACCAATTTCTGGTCAGGTATTGAAAGAGCAACAAAAGGAGCCTTCGAATACATTGATGCCCTGGAGAAGTTGGAGAACAGGAAAAATGAACAGACCATCAAGTCATCTGAGCTGGATGTAAAAATTGGTGAGGCCAGGGCAGAGTCTTTCAGCACGGATCCAAAGGTGGTGAAGAAAGCATTGAAAGAGCTGATTACACTACAAACCGAAAAATTAACCGGTGAGGCAAAAATTGCCAAAGAATCATACGAACTCAAGAGAAAAAAAATTGCTGATGACAACAATTGGAATGAGACAGAGCTTGAAAACACCATAAAATTCTACACCAAAAACAAAGAGATAATTGAGGAAGGGGAGAAGTACAACAAGCTCAAGGCAATTCGTCTTATTCTGCCAAGTACAAGCTCTTATGCACCTTCATCCGGAAACGTAGCCATTTACGAAAAAGCCCAGGAAGAGCTCAAAAAAATGGGAGAAGAGGGTGCGAAGGCCGGTGAAATAGCCATGGGCTTTTCAAAAATTCCACTGAAGGTCAGGGCTGAGCTGGCCGGCATGTTGGCAGCCTCCAATCAGGCAACAGCAGCCATAAATATCAACAACAGAAGGGACAAGCAAAGGCTTGTCAACATTGAAAAAGAGGAAGAAACTCAAAGGAAAGCTGCTGCCAAAAAAGCCAAAGAGGATGCCGAGCTTGATAACAGGATCAAAAAAACGGAGGATCTGATCAAACAGAAGGCTGAAGAAACAGATATTGCTGACACAGCTGAGCTGGATGCATTGAATAAGAAGCTTGTACTCCTGAACAAAGAGAAAGAGTTCAGAGAATGGCTTGTAAAGGGAGCCAAGGCACAGGCAGAAAACAAGATGCTGGATAATTCCGGAGCACAGACGGCACTGCAAGCGTTGGATGATATGTTCAAGGCATCAGGTTTCAAGAAGGACTTTTTGAGCCTTGATGAAAAGGGGATAGCCAGAAGGAATGGAGCCATGGCCAAGCAAGCCAGGGAGATTGCCAAAAAGGAGCATATACAGACCACAGAGGAGGCCAAAAAGACAGCGGATGCTTTCTTCCTGGTAGCTGATGCCTCCGCACAGCTGGCACAAAATATCGGTGACTCCAACAGAGAGCTGGCAGACACTTTGATGGCCGTGTCGCGGCTGGCTGATCAGTTTGGAAAACTTTGGCAGGGACAATTCAAGCTTTCAAAAGAGCAAGGAGTTGGAATGGCCATAAGCGGAGCCACAACAATGGTGGGAATGTTTGTCAGCCAGGCAATGGAGAACAAGAAGGTCATGGATGATTATTATTCATCCATCTCTAAACAGCAGCAGGATTATAATATGCTTCTCAATGAGCAGCTGAGACTGAATTCTGATATTCATAACAGCGTGTTCCTGAAAGATTATGAAGGAACCCTGACAAGCTCCACAAAAGCCTATAATGATGCCATTGCAAGGTACCAGAGCGAGCTGAAGAAGTTTGCTGATGCTCAAAGAT